>Ga0214480_100380_pt1 | contig 22659 bp, 11 predicted proteins | sample M1_20Mar14CPVII9_3_FD_165042 | JGI IMG/M metagenome (GOLD analysis project Ga0214480, IMG submission 165042) | Marine eukaryotic communities from Monterey Bay, California, United States - M1_20Mar14CPVII9sort6BwellE17 | ecosystem: Environmental > Aquatic > Marine > Unclassified | place: USA... | reverse complement strand
TGTAATCTAAATCGAATATATATCACATCTTAAATGCCATAAATCATGTAATACCATCGGCTATATCGTATATCATATTGATTTTATAATTGTAGGGTTTGTGTGTGTGTGTGTCTTTACCTCAGGACTCCAACCGTCCACTATGGTACATTAGAGGCACTGAGCGTACTTTAAACTCTAGAGTACAGTTGACAGGATGGACAGTATCCTTTTCAAGATACCGGTCACTTTGCAAGTGCTTGGATGGAGCTTGAATCTTGCGTGACTCCTAGGCGATTGGCCGGCCGACTCTCAGGATCCAACACGCGTCATCTTCAATGCTGCAGCCCACAAACTTAATACGTTCTCGTATCGGCCTTTTTTATCGGAAAGTACGGTACTGATACAGTATTCATGAGCCCGGAAAGAAGAGAGGAACACGTGTCCTCTACTAGATCGGTCATCTGCGCCAGCAGAAAGATTAAGCGGATTACTAAGGTTTTTGAAGACCAAGACCAGCGCCAGGACCCAAATGGAAAGATATTACATGGGCTTCATGGCGCGGGTACGTTGCAACGGTACCGGCACCGTGGACACGTGTTGGAAACTAGTATCGCTCAATTATGGGAAGAATCGGCGACCCAACGCGCGTCACTTGAGTTGCGACACTTTAATTTACCCTCAACGTACGCATGTTATCGCATGCGACGGGTGTCCGTGACTAGAGATGGGTACGGTGCCGCGCCGGACTACCGTATTCCTGTTACGTGCGCACGCACGGGTCCTACCCTTTAGGCAGCGGCTGGCTGGAGGCTTCTAGACACTCCCCGCTGTGGGTTTCGAACTCGCGACGTATGCAAAGAGGTTCCGTTCATACTTCCCATCATCCAATGGATTTCTTACTTGGTTCCTCGCACGCAAAAAGCGGAACTCTAGCCACTCTACCATAGAGGGCTTCATTGTAGGGTTTGGTGCAGTTGCATATGTGAGTTGTTAGATGGTTTTGTTCTCTCTTTTTGCCTCTTCTTCATCTCTCACACAAATAGCAAACTCTCAGTCTCTCAATTTTTGCAACTTTCCTCGCCAAAAATTCGCTAATCGGCCGCTTTCAACTTCGGAAGGTGACTTTTAACACTTAACTATATTTTACCTTTGTGTACACAATACATTTACGTTTTATCGCCAAATTTATTCTTAAATGCCACGAAGGAGAAGGACAATTTATAGCTGTTGTAGTTACCTAGGGTAAACTGATGATAGATATAGGTATTGTTCAATGGTTTGGTTATTTGTTCACCATAGCTAATGTAACATTATAATTGTGAACTTGTTTGTGTTAGTGTTATTATTATTTGCAAAGGAAATTGTTACATACAATTGGTGGTAGAGAAAATGTTAATCAAACAAATCCATACGAATAACACGCAACAGTAAAGAATAGTAGTAATGTTGCATTCTGCAGAGAAGACAGATTCTGAATGAGAAGCAAAAAAGTTTAAAATAAAGGAGTTTTCCATTAGTGAAAACTGTCAAACACATATTTGGGGAGATAGGTCACTCCAATTGAACTGCCACAACCAAACGGATACCGATCCTAGTGCCGTACATAGGCACTCCACTCGAGGGAGTTGATTTCAGCCCTAAACGGTTGACGCAAGCCAAAATTTTCCGGGCTCAAAATTTACTAACAAATTTGTTAGTATTAGTGAAATCAAGACAGTCTCATTGCAGCCTATAGAATTCTATTCATTATTAGCTCGCTAGCAGGCAACCTCCTTGATGTGGTTGCAATCGGAATTGCAATTTATCCTGTAGCCCTCGCGTAAGTAGCTGTCTCCAACGAAAGGATACCGTTTCACTAGGATAGGCCCTACTATGTGCTTATTGTCGACGGCGGCACGGCCTCTATTTGCCGATGGATGGAGCATACCCCTGTTGATAGATCTTATCTAAAGGGTCTTGCCTACATATTGTGTGAGCGATTTGCCTGGTGGCGGCGAGTATATTTCAACAAATACATCACTCATCCTTGTAGTGCTTCGTCTCAACGTGGCTTGTGTAGGGTTGGTCTGGCGTGCCCTATACAGTAGTTACTCCATGAACGCCGGTTCCTATGTTGTTATTAGGTACTAGTCAAGCCCTCTGCATTGCAACGGCCTACAATGTACATATTGTAACACTAGTTTTAGATGTGGCTATTATTTGCATCAAATAAAAAACCTATTGTAAATACCTATTAAAACATAATATCTACACAGTAAATACTTCACAATATCTTTAACAAACACCTTTGATCCTATTTACAATAGCCAGATAGTTTCCAACCATCAATTAAACCACCTTAATCCACATCCCTAAATATTGCCATGGTGCTTTGCAATTGTTGCAATGAAAATGTAGGCGGTATCCTATTTTGGCTTGAGTCAAACCGTTATCAACTCCCTCGAGCCTCGAGTGAGTGCCTACGGCACTAGGATACCGTTTTTGTCAATGGCACTTCAATGGAGTGGAGATAGGTAGTAAAAGGTAGTAGAACTACCCGTTAATGAAATTCATAAAAAGGGCTCAGATATAAGCAGACTGCCATAGTCAATAAATCGTGGTTAGTGGAATCCTAGACGTCAAACGATTATCTGAATGGCAGATAGCTCACACTCCACTTTGAAGATAATGTGAAACATACGGTTGAGCGTAAGCCTATTGAAAGGACCCTATAGATGCCGAAATACTTTGATCAACCAACTCAGGCTAGGAAAACGAACATCGAGATAGATATATGGCAGCAACGATGGGTGAGAGCCAAAGAAGACACTTCATTGTCAGAGTCAGAATCAAGTCAACATTTTTTGCATTATAGTTAGGCTTGAGCGAAACTGAATGCATGTAAGCTCTGTGCATCTCAAAAATTAAACCGTTTAGGGTGCGAGAATATATTAACGAGAGCCCTTAAACAGATAGGGTTGATGGGGCTTCGTCCATTAGATCAGCATCACATAAATCTGTTTCTGGCACTGTTTGGTATCCATTGCTTCCATTTGTACTCGCCCCCCCTTCATCAACATTAGTGAATCGGCTTTGTAAAATGTAAAGCATCAAACCTAAAATAGAGAGCTCTGACCAATGTTTCAAAAGAATATATGCATCCCACACCTTATGTGAAAATGCCTCGTCAACTGTTCCATGTTTGTGCCAATACACCACTAACAGAGTTGCAAAAATTGTCTCCAAAAAGGCACGCGTAAAAAAGAAGAGATTTCCTGTCACTGTGATCCACACTATCCGTTTCACCTGACTTTCAGTTGATACTTGATTGATATCACCAAGTGTTTTCAGCACCGTTCGAAATCTGTGAGAGAAGATAGTTATTTCGCAGACGCAAACTACGCTCACCAGAGACAATGTGATGGAATTTACAAGAATCATGCCTTCTGAGGAGTAATAGCGAAACAGAAAAAGAGTGGCATTCATCACTTGAATCACTAGCAACACTGTAACAAGAACGAGGAATGTGACCATCGGCTTGGATCTACGTGCCCCAGGATAAAAGTACTTTTTCAAAATGTCAGCCCAATATACAAGTATGAGGACAAAGATGCTGAAGAGACAAAGTGATCCTGTACCCATGAGTACTATTTCAAAAAATTCCATTAACCAGTATGGGTGATCAGGATCAAACGCCATAACAGCATGGGGAGTATAGTAGGGAGACCATACAGTACCAGGGATGACAAACCATACTGTTCGGAGGGAAGCTGTAAAAAGAATAAGACTGTAGAAAGCGGTAACTACTGTTGTCTCTGCACCTCCGTGTGATCGACTCGATGACATTCTGGTGTTAAAATTTAGAAAATAAGAAACCCTAAGTTATGTGTGGCCTCTTGAATGAGGGGAGAAGTCAAACAACTACGCACCTCCTTGCCGCCACAATTGCTGTCCCTAAAAATGCAGTAGCTAGCAGGGCATCGCTATAAAATTCAAATCCTGTCTCTGGTACTTGAGACAAAGAATTCTGAAGCTTTCTGGAAGCGGAAGAGTATAATCCATGCATTGTAAGGCTCTTCAAGAGGAAAAAAAATAGAATAATCTCTACTCAATTAGCTTTTTTTTGTGCAGACACAGCGAGCGTACTGCAAATCAGCTTATGTACAGCTAATGTTCCAAAGTTGACATCATTGTCTTTGTAGGTGCCATCCCACGTGTACTTCTATATCCGCATGAGATGGAGACAGTCCTTTCTCCCCTTGTGAGAGGGAGGGCATCTGGTTCAGAGCTGAAGAAAAAACACAAGGAGACATTCAAGCTGATCTTTGTTCTCATCACATTTTCCAAGAATTCCCTTTCACTTGGATTTTTTACACTTTCACACACACCTATTCATTTTCAGACAAATGATGATGGATATGCTCGCCGAAGAGTTAGACTTCATGTTGGCGAAAACACAAAACCGAACAATGTCTGCAGTGATCTATTTGGTTCTGAGAATAGGGAGAAGGTTTTGTCTATGACTGCACGGGCAAGAATGAAAAAAGAAAAACTCGGCTCGAAATTATTAAGACCACCTTCCATCATCTCTCCCCGACTCGTTCCAGACAAGCAAATACAAGAAAATAATGATCAACAACGTGAAAGTGTTCATTTATATGAATTGTTCGAAAATGACAAAATGGGAGAAATCATTAATAAGGGCAATAGAAACAATACAATTCCTCCATTTAATTCTTCTTCGAAAAAGTCCCGCCATGCTGTTTCATCAAAGATTCCACTTCTCAATTATCAACTTGATTTACCTCATCAACCACCATCACTAATAGACCTTTATGCTTCGTCATCTGCGTTTATTGATGGAGTCCTTCCTGTGGGTGAGTTATTTTATAGATCTAAAGCATTTTCTTCTTCGGCCATTGATAGGAATGTTTTTCTAGATAGTACAAGAAGACAAGATGACTCTGTTGATAATGGGGAAAGAGACGACGAGGAACTTCCTTTTTCTATTGAGCAAAGTGACCGATTATCAGCTCCGGGAAACAAGATTCTAATACGCAGGAAAAGAGCAAATGGTTCGTTGCTGCTAGGCGACATTGTTACACGCATGGGTATAGGAATTGGTGGCCATAGAAGTCCCTCTGAGTTGGTGCGTAAAGAGTTGACTACTATGGCGGAGCAGGAAATCGAGGAGCAGCGACAATTTGATATTTGGAGGCGGCAGCAAAGTATGCTCACGACTGCGAATCATACCAGAGAAGCGTTCTGTTGTGCAAATCAAGGTTCAAACAGGTCAGCTTCATCAGTGGGCTTAAAGCCTCTGCGAAAATCTAGTTCAAAACTGGGTGTTGCAGAACGCTCTAAAGGGCGCAAAATGGTACGACGTGGAATGGAAATGCTTGTTGGTGGCGAACCAATAAATGCAGACCCACCACAACGCTCTATTGAACTCAACTACTACCGAAAACCCCCTAAATTATGGCCTCGTGCTATCACTACCAACTCGCCAGATTTTGGGCCATTACTGCATATGCACTCAGCAGGAAAAGTAGAGGAAGGAAGTATTGGACTCTTTTGTGAACATTTTGTAGCATCAGCACAAAAGTGGGGTATCTGCCCCATCGATTTAAAGCAAGTCCTTTCTAAGCATCAGCCTTACAGTTTCGCTTATGATGCTGGAACGGAAGGCATTAACAGTCACGATATTACAACATCTATTTCTGACAATGACATGAATGCTTTAATACAAACAATTCAATCATCCGAGGTTGGCTGTACCCACATGACAGAACAAGATAGAACTGGTATTGATGAAACCAATGCATTTAACTCTCGAAGGCTGAATGTCCCTAAAGGCTTTGGGGCACAGAAGCAAAGAAAAACAAACAGGAACACCAGCTTTGGTGAACACGGCACCTCAGATGAATTATTTGGACCTGTACACACTGTCACTGGCCATTCCATAGAAGACTCACAAACCAAGGGTTTAACAGTTGGTAATAGTAGAATTTTTACTCTAGGAGGAGAGCTAAAGTTTTCTCTTATGGTGAACCGTTCGGAAATTGAGCAGAACAATGGTCAAGTTTTCAGCCGTGTTTTGCGCGATGGTATTGGTTCGTCTATCAATGCTGATAAATTGGGTTTTAATGTGCGCATTGTTAGACTCATCATGGTTGATGTAGAGGGGGGTTCGATAGATATTACTGTACAATTTAAGCTCATTTCACGGAAGGCAATGGGTGTGGTCAGAGCAAAACAGACAGCTAAAGAAGTAAATGGTGCGTTGGCAGTTGCCATGAACGATGGAAAAATGGCCATAACATTGGCTCATGTTGCACAAGAGGAAAAGGGTTGGTCGGAAAATATACGAAATCGTATAGTGAAAGAGTTCCTTTTTGAAACTGATGATTATTATGATGAGAATAAACACGAAAGATCTGGCGCGGAAGTAATTGGGGAGAGGAATGTTTATAATTTTGATAATTATGATGGGCCTTTTGGTATGGAAGGTGATATCATCTATGCGAAGGATGACATTTGGCTTGGAGGAGGAAATGGTGGAGTGTTCTCTGATTACTCTGAGTCAAGTCATTTCAACTCTCCCTACAAAGGTAATCTTGGTCCATATCTTGTTGATGCTGCTATCGAAAGAGCACGGCAGAATCAGCCGCGCCTTATTGCAATCGGTGATGTTCATGGTTGCATTGATGAATTGAAATCTTTGCTGAAAAAGTGTGACTATCACCCTGGGGATGTAGTTGTTTTTTTAGGGGACTTGGTGTGCAAGGGGCCCGATAGTTTATCTGTCGTTCGAATGGCAAGAGAAATTGGAGCAATTGGTGTTCGTGGAAATCATGACTTTGAGGTTGTGCGTTGGCATCAAGCGATTAAATCTGGTGCAGATCCACCTGTTATTGGATCAGAGCATTATTACGTTGCTTGTGCTTTAAATACTGCTGATTTAAAGTGGATGTATAGTTTGCCATGGTTCATAAGCAGCTCGCACCTCAATGCACTCTTTGTACACGCTGGTTTTGTTTCGGGTATTCGCTTGGCGAAACAAAATCCAAGATTGATGATGAACATGCGCAGTATATTACCTGATGGCACAGTCACATCTAAATTTTTCAACAATTGGCCATGGGCCCGTCTCTGGGATGGGCCACAAACAGTGTTTTTCGGCCATGACGCTGATAGGGGTCTTCAGCAATATGAGCACGCTATTGGACTGGATACAGGCTGCGTTTATGGTGGTAAATTGACAGCATGTATTCTTCCTGAGCGACGCCTTGTAAGCGTTAACTCGAAACGAGAATATTTCCAGTATCGCAGGAAACATTTTGATTAGTTGGAATGGAGACTTTTCAACGAGGAACGCGTCGGTAAAACCTGGCAAGGAGGCCGTAAATCTTCAGCATAAGGTATTATTGTTTGCAGTTTAGAGAAAATTTTCTTCTCTTTTGGACTTTATGCCCAGCCTTTGTCTCAAACATATTATCCATACACATCTAAAAGTAAAAACATATCGAAAACAAAGAGACATAAACATCTAAATGGGGCCCTGGGCCCCAGAGGCAAGGGGCCGGGGGCCCATTTTAGCGATAGGGCCTAGGGTCCCTGGAGCCCCCTAATTAGATTTTATGTGAACTACTTTGCAATTCTACCATGACAGCATTGCCGCTATCATTGCATATACCACCGTGCGTGAAATATACCTTCTAGATGCTTGTATGTCGTATTTTAATTGTTGGTTCGACCGAAATTGAGCTTAGGCTTCAATTATCAATGGCCATCAAAAAGTGCACATCGTGTGTTCATTTTGGACAACTCGAAAAGTATCTGTTGTTGTGTGCATACCACGCCATGCAGATGTGAAGTTAATTAATTATAAGGTATGGCCCATCAACCCTTTGGGGAAACAAAATTGAAATGATTTTGACTTTGAAAGGTAATTTAGAGATAAAATTATTATTAATTACCTTTAAATGTCAAAAATGTATCCTCGCATATCTCCATCAATAATGGCCATATAACATTATTGAACCACTCAGATCTCTTCTATAATGTATTAGGAAGCTGTATGTAAGGTGGTTTGTATAGAATCGGCCTATTAAAAGTTGCCAAAAAAAAGCTTAGTCAAAATTTTTGGCCACTTTAAATAGGCCGATTCTATAAAAACCATCGTACATTATGGCTTCATATGTGTTATAGAAGAGATGTGACTGTTTTAATAATGTAATATTACAATTATTGATGGAGATATGCTAGTGTCAGTGTTTGACATTGAAAGGTTTATACCAACAATTTTATTCCTAAATTACCTTTCAAAGTCAAAATCATTTCAATTTTGTGTACCCAAAGAGCGATGGGCCAGACCTTATATAAGATCATATTGAACTCGGATACCGCCCAGTTCGCGAACTGGACTTATTGAACTCGGATACCGCCCAGTTCGCGAACTGGACTAAATACCCAGATTGGACACGGATATGTATCCATCATGCGCAGTGCGAATTCAGGTATCCTCTCCACTCTCACAAAAATAAATAAAAAGCAAAGAGGTCAGCAATATCACCCCAAGTACGACGATTGATACCAAACCCTTACATCAATATCGTCTCAACCTATCGAACCATCATTTTTTGGGAGTTTTCCTAATGAGTATTAACTACATATGATGAAAATAAGGATTATTAAGCCAACCACTGAAATTGATGCATTGCATTAGAATACATCGTCAGTTTTCACTTGGAAACTCATTTTGGATCCACCCTTTGGTTGAACTATCTGTCATTCTTTCTATTTTGCTGCATGGTATCCGGTATCTTTTTTTGGTGGCGAGGCCGGTGAGGGAGGCTTTATGGCGGCAGTGATGAGCCGTATAATATGATATCATGATATCGTATGTGATGTCATGCCATGATATCGGGTATGTGATGTCATGTCCCGATAATTTTGGTCCTCCCGCGGGAGAAAAGTTGGAAAAACTGCATAAGTGGTGTTACCCCCTTTACCTATTTTATCACAATAAAAACCTGTTGCAGTTACCTAGGGTAAACTACTGTTGTAGTACCTAGGGTAAACTGAAATTGTGCATGTCAGTGTACTCTCGAGAGGTGAACAGTATAACGCACTTGCACTTCACTCCCCCCCAAATATTTAGGGGGGATACCGTAGTAGCCCCCTATTAGCTCGCACAGGATGTTTGCAATGAATTGCAATGCAATAGGCAAACTTTGGCCGATCACGGCAGCGGCGATACGGCCGGTGTCAACCCCACCTCCGAGGATATGTTTCCTATGCTAGTGAAGATCACATTGTGTATGATAGTTGGTTTGCAGCTTACTATGGGGGTGCTATATGATCGGCTAAATGAAGAGTCTGGATTTTTGGGCATGCCCTAGGGACATAAAAAAGTTGGGATATTTGGGGGGCTCTAAATCGATTTTATATAGTACCTACTTACAGCCAGGGGACGCCTTATGTGCTAAGTATGATAAGTGCTACAAAGTACAATCTAGCACATCCACTCTCCAACAAGCACCTTGACATCTTCCAACAACATGCAGCAATCAACGTCAACAACACAACAAGAAGCACCAATATTCTCAGCAAGAGGAGTAGACTGGCCACTACCAACAATACTATCCCCACAACAATATCGTAAGTATAGAAAGGAATCATATACCAGCGGTAGTAATAATTTTGGTATTATGAATAGTGGTTTGAGAATTGCTAATATCTCAAATAATGGTAACGACTTTAGTGGAAATGTAGGTGATGCATCTGTTGTTGGTCTGCCAACATCAGCAGTTCATGGAGATAGTAGTAATAGCATAGCAGGATGTGGAAGTTCAACAACAGGTGATTCGTCTAGCAACAATGCAGGATCATATGGTGGTCTTACAGGGTTAATGGGACGTGTATTAGGAGCATCATCAACTACTAATGGCGGCGTTGGTTTAGGAAGCTATGATACATTATCAAATGATATTGAAGAAATAGATTTGTCAATCTCTGCTACACGTCCAGTATTACCACCTCGTCAACATTGTGTAGCTGTATCAAATGGATGGTTTGTTGGTGCTGTCGAATGTAGTTATCCACTCGATATGAAAAATACAATGAGTTCCTCAGGATTCAATACTGCTGCTGGAAATACACCACAGATGCAGCAACAACATCAGTATCAATCAAAGCAGGGATTGATAACATTAATCCCACCTTTACGATTACTTAGTCGATGGAATATACGTAGGGGTACTACATCAATAGGATCAGAGGGTAACTTACTAGTACCATTGCCACCACCAGTTCGTCCAAATGTAGAATATGAAATGGCCAAAAATGATATTATCAACAATATCGATACGGATCCAAACTTTGGTCGGATAATGCATACATTTGTCGATCCAACAGGATGCCATGTATTATTATCTGCATTGAATGGTGAGGCATATTATATACATTCAACATCCAAGAGTATAACAAAGTTATATGGATTTGGACCTAATTCAGACAGATCATATTCAGGATATAAACCTGGTGTACCTTTTAGTGAATCTGCATCTGGTGATGGTATTGCAGCGGATGATAAGGCTGTTCAAACGGGTTTAACTCCAGGAAGTTATGTTACGGCTGTTGGATGGGATGGGTGAGTATATAGTGTGGATGTGTTATTCGTAGTTAAGTCATATACATTAAAAACTCATGTATCATCTCCGATTATGCATTGTGAAGCGATCGGGGAACGGAAGGATCTACCAAACATATCGTCATTGGGACATCGTTTGGGGAATTGTATGAGGTGAGTTGTCAAGTTTACTTTTGTCTTTTGTGGTTATTTAACTATGTCATAATCCATGTATATCATCGCATTAATAATCCTCAAGTATGTATTGATAAGTCCAAATGCTACAACCACCGCAACAAGTGGAAAGTCCAAGTCTGCTTGTAATGGCAAGGCCGGAGAAGTTTTAATGGATGATAGAGGTAATGTCCCTAACGCTCCCGTATTACTGTCCTGTTTGAATACCAGTAACTCCCTTGGTTCTGCCCCTCAAAGTCAAGGCAGAGAGGGAGGTTCAGTGGGGGGTATATTATTTCAGCGTGTCATAGGTGGTGTTGGCATTGCAACTTCAACCGAGGGAGGTGGCGTCTCCGGAGGATCTGCTGTTGTCCTCGTCTCTACTTGTGGAATGCATAGACATACTAGACTACACTCATTCTCCAGTCAGCCGTCTGCTGCATCATCTTCTTTGGGACTTCGATCTGCATTTGCACACGGATTCAATAGAACATTAGTGGAACTACCTGGATCTATCGATTGTGCTGCACTTTGTAGCTGTAATGACGGATCTTTTGCTATGCAGACTGAAACTGGCATGTATTATGGAGCAACGGGCACTACCAACATTAGCGGTAGTACAATTGACGTAGGAATTTTGACCCATGATAAGATTCAGCATAGATCAGACAAGAAGGACATGGCATTATCAACAGGTTCATTATCCATAGGTCTAACTCCCCACCACTTTATCGTATTAAGCTCGGTTAATGATGTAAAATTCATAAACCGTGTGGCCAAAACAATCATTCAAGAAGAGCGTGTTGATTGGTTATCTGTTTCTCAATCGTCGGATATTGATTTACGATGCGGAGGAGCTACTATTTCAGCAGCAGAATTAATTACAGACACTCGTCGTCCTGATCAGATATGGTTACGGAAGGGTAGATCACTTGTACATATTTCATCATCAAATGAAGGACGTGACGCATGGAAGTATACTCTTATACGAAGTATCGAGACAACAGTTCCTACCTCTCCACGTCGTACCTCGATAGGAAATTTGACAAGTGAAGAGAAACACATTGAGTGTCAATTTGAGCATGCTAAATCTCTGTGCAATAACTCGGTAAGAAGGAGTAGGATTGTGCTGCCGCTTCCCTCCTGACAACTGCTTCTCTTAATATCCCGAACTTATATCTTTATCAATTACAGACTCAGATAGCAGTTGTCAACGCAGTGAGATCAGAGTACTACTTATCAAAGGGCCGTGTTGAACCAGCAGCAAAGTATATGGCGCATTATCCATCTGCGGCGTTAACATTTGCCGACACTGCTGTCCGGCTCGCGTTACCCATGATTGGGGGGGACAATAGCAATATTTTGCCAACAAACAACTCTGATGTGGCAAACAAAGCCCTTGGTCATAGTAATATGGCACTGATTGCATTCTTGACCGACAAGGTGAAAGTAGCTAAATCCAAGAATGATTACGTGGTGTGCACAGTAGTGAGTAGAGCTGTGCTGTAGTCTGTTCCTAGATTTTCGTACTTTATAATCGACAGCAAATCTAAAATGACTGATCAATCGCAAACAGCTCGGAACGTGGTTGACAGAGTTACACTTGCAAGAAAGGGAGAAAGGGAATATCCGAAGGAATAACCAAAATCAACAACTGTCAATAGTTAATACAGCACTCTTTCATCAGTTTCTTTCGTCGTTTGTAGGAGATATGGACCCCAAGACCATTATCAAGATACTTGCAAGCCATGATGTCAATTCTGGAGAATGTACAGGCTACTCGGCTGCAGCTAGAGATATTGGAGCAGCTGTGAATGCATCCTTGGGTGGCGAACAGGATGAGAAGAATGGCGCACTCGATGCCTTGCGAGTTCTTAATGAGTCTCCCATTGAAAAGGCAGAGCCATATTATTACAAATATGCATTGGCACTCCTATCATGTGTGCCTGCATTAGCTTCGAAGAGCTTTGTCTCACGATTCTCTGAAGGGCTGAGCGAGATTAGGTTGCTATCAGCATTTATGCAATACGAAGAGCGGAGAAAGAGCAACGATAACAACCTATCATCCTTTGTTGACGATTCCAATGCGTCCATTTGTTACATGGAAGGAGTAATCGAGCTTGGGAGTAAAAGCAGAGCCATTTTCAACTATACAGCCTCACTCTATGCTGCATTAGACGACGAGGAGCCTCTATTTCGATTTATTTCTAAACATGTGCCTGTTGCTACATCATTAGCTTCACCGGTGAGTAATGTTAGCATTAGCAACTTGCTCTTGAGTCAATCCAATGAAGAGAGAAACTCTCCTCTTGATAAAGCATATGCTCTCCGTGTGATCATGCGAACAGGACGACACTTTAGATCAGCAGTCAAGCTCTACATGGGAATCGGGATGAGACAACAAGCAGTCGAGCTCGCACTAAAGGTTGATCCTTCATTGGCAAGGGGGTTGGCAAGACAGAGCGTTGATAAGGACGAGATGAAGCGCTTGGTGAGTACTGGGTTGTCTTCTTGAACTTTTTTCATAACAACTATGTTGCCTTACATCAACACTCCAAAAGTGGCTGCTTATAGCAAGGAACGCTGCTGCCGATGACTCATCATCAAATGACGGCAAAGAAGTTGTGACAAAAGTTGTCATGGTAATGAAGGACTGTGGACCAGAAGTACTCTCTATTGAAGACGCGTTACCATTCTTACCGGACTTCGCTCAGATTGATCAGTTTAAAGATGAGATATCTGATGCTTTGTCAAGTTACTCATCAAATATTGAACATTACCTGAAGGAGATGAATGAATGCGATCAAACATGTGATACTCTACGAGATGAACTGCTCAACCTGAAAAATAACAGTACTACTCGTGTCCGTGCAGATGCCCGTTGTGCACTGACAAACAAACCAATTATTGGTCACAACGGGTCATTCTATGTCTTCCCCTCTGGTTATGCAGTGCTTGAGGCAGCTCTTAAACAAGAGATATTACCATACTTGAATGGGAGACAAGCTAGACGTGTTAAGCATATCGAGAAAGAACTTGCAAGGCTCAACAGATCAATAGAATATAGAGCATCGTCTTATTATATTTTGAATAATTACTTTGAGACAGAAGAGCTTCAGGCGGAGCTTAACGGGTTAATTGCTGCTGAATGTCCGCTTACTGGAAGCCTCATGGTTGATAGTATTGACGAAGGATTTGGAGGATATGACGATCATTAACTTGCCAATATTCTGTTATGTATTGTAGCAGTAGACACTGATTCCTATATGCAAGTGCATACTTACTAGGGGTTCATATTAAAAATTGTCCTCGCCATTTTTATGTTACAAAAGTTACCACTCATTCTGCTGCCCATAGTGTTATCACTGGGCATAAATTTGGTTAATTTGTTAAGGATGTATTTCTTAACCCTTGCTTATTGTTTTTTCCCCCCTGGGAGCCATCCAGCATTACAGGTAGAAGAGCTACTTAAAATGGCTGCTATCTCCACAACACTAGCCGCTCAAGATTAAAGAGTGTTTAGACTAGGCTCTGAGGGGCTCTACTAGTTAGTAACGAAAAACACTTAATAGTGTACTAAAATTACCCAAAACCCCTTCCGCTATTGATGGGCTACGTGTAAAGACAACAATTAACATTAAACACCAGTTTGATATAGCACACGACTATCTACTGAAGGATACCTACCATCTAGAGGTGTATCGGGATATCGTCTGTAAAATGACACTGAAATGCATACTCTAACATCGATCATTGGTTTTCAGTTGCCGTTATTCCTCGGTCGAGCTGCCCTTGAAATTCTTTCCAAGAGCAAGACAGTTCTTCAGGGTGCTGTTGTAAAATAGTGCCCCTTTTCCTATCAGCACTGGCCCCCCTTTTCAAATGATTTCTGTAGGCCCTATCAAATGCCTCTTTCTGCATTTCCAAAACCTCACCTCTACCTGATGCTTTTTCTTCTGCCGACTTAGCTGCTAATTTTGCTTCTCGCCTACGCTTCTTAGTTTGAAACTCGTGATAGCCTGTTCCATCCCCTCCAAGATCAATTATACCCAAATCTTTTGGATCATCTGGTGCAATAGGTTCCAATTGGAAATAGCGATGATGAAGTGCCCGACTTGCAGTGAAGCGTTTCCTGGGATCTAATTCAAGCAATTTCTCTAAAAGACTCAATGCTGTTGCTGGTTGAATTCTAGCACCATATTTATCCCTCAATTTAGGCCTTTTTTCTTTGCCAATAGTGACATCGCCTGTTCGTATCAGCTTCAACTCTGCAAACCCTTCCCATGATCTTTCGTTGGGAGTACCCATTAAGTCAAATATCAGCTTTAACTGGTCCATTTCTGTTTTCCCGGTAAAGATCGGCCTCCCTAAAATGATTTCTGCAAGGATGCACCCAGCTGACCAGATGTCAACAGCAGTCCCATATTTAGTTTCACCAAGAAGAAGTTCTGGTGGGCGATACCATAGTGTTATGACTTTATTAGTGTACTCGCCTTCATTAGAATTAATGCTGCCAGAAATAAGATGTAATTTGAGATTATCTATCAGTGTGCAAAAAATAAAGATAGCGAGCTTACTCGTCATGATTCATTCTCCCTATGAAAGAACTCTCCAATGATCGTGCTAGCCCGAAATCGGCCAACTTAACTTCATATGTATCTGTTATCAAAACATTGCTGGTCTTGGAAGCATCAAAATTAAGAGATTTGTGAAGAGACAGTATGAAAACGATACGCTCACAGAAAAATCTTACCTTCAGGTCTCGATGAACATAGTTTCTTAAATGCATGAATTCTAATACCTCTAATAGTTGTTTTGTGATAGACTTAATCTGAATTTCAGTAAACTTGTGCGCCATGTCCAAAAGCCCAGTAAGATCATGGGATATATATTCCAACACCAAGAACAAGTTACCCTTATACGACTCACGAAGCTTTTCTAAATCACTCATAGAATCTTTTTTCTTCTTTTTTGCGATATCGGTACGTGATAACATCTGTAAGGAGGAAACAGCATTCACATCATCACTTTGAGCAACATCTGTATGAGAACTGATTAAAGAAGAACGTCCCATTCCCTCGTGACGAATATGTGGTAGAGTTGTAGAGGTGTTCTTCGCCTCTCTTTTGCGTTTTTCGTCATCCCTCTCATCCTCCCAGTCAAGGTCTTCTACACCTTTTGAGCTTATCACTTCATACATCTTGACCATATTCTTATGTTGCAGTTTCTTAAGTATCTTGATCTCTCGAATAACAGTAGGCGGTATACCCCAATAGCCGGGATGATGCAATCTTATCTTTTTCAGTGCAACTATTTCACCTCCTTTAGGACTAGATAACGTTGGATTGAGGCACTTGGATCTATAAACTTGGCCATAGGTACCCTCGCCAATTTGCTCTAGGCGGCAATAATGAGCTATAGTACGAGTGGACAGAGAGTGTCGATGAATAGAATTGTAGCGAGTGGATGGGGCTTGGGAGTCAAAACCGTCTGAGTCATTTCCAAAATAGATAGCGGGAAGCGAATCTAGTGATATGGGATACTCACTTGCCGATAATGTAGCAGCGTCGTCGTCAATGTCCATTTTTTTTATCCCTGAACTCCTCGAGTGTGCCTTAGTATGTCTTTTCTCTCATGGTATGTACCTACCTACCTATTTATCTTGAAAAAAAAAATTGGAGTTTAGGATAGAGTATCTAGATAGTAAGTAGGGGTAGTTAAACTGCCTTGGAGTTTCTGTACCCAACTCTCACTACATTGCCTACCTCTAACACCATGGTGGGAATTGAAAACGCAGCACAAAAGCTTCTCAGCGCAAGTGGAGATGATGATTTTGATGTCTCACTACTCGATGAAGTTGTCGCTGCCGCTTATTCTCCTACGGATCCCAATCGTGCTGTAGCAAACAAAGCTCTCATGGCGTTGCAAGAAACACCAGATGTATGGACTAAGGCTGATGCGATTTTGGAGCGAGCGCAAAACCCGCAAAGCCGTTTTTTTGGTCTTCAAGTGTTGGATGACGCCATCCGTATAAGGTAAGCATCCCCCCCCCCCCCAACCAAAGGTGTAAATCTGCACAATAGTATCCCCTGCTTTCGCATCTTCTAATATATTTTTGTGTGTATAGGTGGAAAGTCCTTCCTTCCGAACAACGAAATGGTATCAAAAATTATGTTGTCGGAAAAGTTATTCAGGTATCATCAGACGAGGCCTTAGCAAACAATGAGAAAGTTTTTTTATCGAAGCTGAATCTAACCTTAGTGCAGATTCTTAAACAAGAGTGGCCTCATAACTGGCCTTCCTTCATTCCAGACCTTGTTGGCAGCTCAAAAACTAGCGAAGTTTTGTGCGAGAATAATATGCATATTTTGAAACTTTTAAGTGAAGAGATCTTTGATTTTTCTCGAGATCAAATGGTAACAATGAAGGTCAAAAAAATGAAAGAAAGTCTTAACAGCGAGTTTGCTGCGATTTACCATCTCTGCGAGTTTATCCTTGACCACAGTCAACGCACAAGCCTCTTGAAAATAACCTTACAAACTTTGCAACGTTTTCTCACTTGGATCCCTTTGGGCTTTATTTTCCAGACTAATTTGGTTGATACCCTCCTCAACAAGTTCTTTCCGGAGCGTTTATTCCGCAATGACACTCTTGATTGTTTATCCGAGATTGGAAGTCTGTCTGACCTTGAGCCAGACTATGATCCCATCTTTCGTAAGCTATTCAGTGGGTTCTTAGACCGACTCAGAAACATATTTGGCCCTGAAACAGACTTAGCTCAGCCATTTGAAAATGGTTCTGAGGACGACTGTGTGTTCATTCAACGCCTTGCCCTATTTATGACTGGATTCTTAAAAGCTCATCTGAAAGCTCTTGAGACCCCAGAGACACAGCAATCTCTTGTTACAGGACTTTTCTACCTTGTACGAGTGTCTGAGGTTGATGATGTGGAAATTTTTCGTATTTGCCTAGAGGCATGGCATATGCTTGCTCATGATCTGTATCAAACCGAGAATGAGCTCAAACGCCCTGGTTCTATGACATCTGTTTTACACCTGGGAAATAACAGTAATTCTAGTTCTCTTGCTAGTCGGAAGTTCATGTATGGTCCAGTCCTAACAGGGGTGCGCCAGGTCATGATAGCAAAGATGGCTAAACCTGAGGAAGTCCTAATCGTCGAGGACGAAAATGGTGATATAGTGCGGGAGACCACCAAAGATACTGACGTCATTGCACAGTACAAAACTATGAGAGAAACTCTTGTGTATTTAACTCATTTGAACTGTGATGACACCGAGAGTATCATGCTGTCTAAACTTACCGCACAAGTAAATGGCACCGAGTGGTCCTGGAATAACCTGAACACGCTTTGCTGGGCAATTGGATCTATTTCTGGCGCTATGACGGAAGACGAGGAAAAGCGATTTCTAGTCACCGTTATTAAAGACCTTCTTGGTTTGTGTGAGCAGAAAAGAGGTAAGGACAATAAAGCGGTAGTTGCTAGCAATATCATGTATGTGGTAGGACAATACCCTCGTTTCCTCAAAGCCCATTGGAAGTTTTTGAAGACAGTAGTGAATAAGCTCTTTGAGTTCATGCATGAAGTGCATCCAGGCGTACAAGATATGGCATGTGACACATTTCTGAAGATTGCAACAAAATGTAGGCGAAAATTTGTGACTCTTCAAACCGACGAGAGAGTTCCTTTTATTGCCGAGCTTGTGGACACCATGCCCAGCATCATTAGTGATTTGGAACCTCACCAGGTCCAGGCATTTTACGAAGCTGTAGGGTGTATGCTGAGCGATAAAGGGCCAGCTGTAACAGTAGACCGCGCAGACTTGCTAGAAAAACTTATGGATATGCCAAACCGTAGGTGGAAAGCAATTATGGAGCAAGCCAACACCAATGTCGAGTCCCTCATCGAGCCGGACACCATTAAGGAAATCATAAAAATCCTGAAAACCAATAACAAGACATGTGGATCAATCGGCTCTATGTACGCCAATCAGCTGCAGACTTTCTTCATGGACGTACTCAATGTTTACAAAGTATATTCGGAACGTATTTCTGCAACCATTACCCAACAAGGGTCTGGTGCCACACAGCTGAGTCTCGTCCGTACAATGCGCAGTGCCAAAAAGGAAGTTCTTAGACTGCTCATAGTTTTCATTGAAAAGAGTGGACCCCCTGAAGCGGATCCTCAAGCAGTGGCTCAAGGTTTCATTCCACCTGTGTTGGACCCCATCTTAGGTGATTACCAGCGTAATATCCCTAATTCCCGGGACCCTGAGGTTTTGACCCTCTTTACGAAGGTTGTTGAAAAGTTGAAAAGTCATATTCTAAGTGATGTGCCACGTATTATGGACGCTGTCTTCGAATGCACTCTCCAGATGATCACAACAAATTTTGAAGATTTTCCTGAGCACAGACTTCGTTTTTTTGAGTTCATTCGTGTAAGTGTCAAATGTAGCCCACATGTCCATATGCGACCATTCTCACGCCTTATTTTACTTTTCTAGGCCGTGAACTCTCACTGCTTCCAAGCCCTTTTCAACATTCCACCTCAGCACCAGAAGCTTGTGGTGGATTCTGTTGTTTGGGCAATGAAGCATACAGAACGGAATATTTCGGATACTGTACGTATGGAATTTGATGTATTGATGACCTTTTTTCATTTCTGACTTTTTACTTTATCTTAGGGCTTAAACATACTTTATGAGCTGCTTCAAAACGTTGGCAAAACACCCAACATTGCACAAGGGTTCTACCAACAGTACTTGCTTGCCCTGATCCAGGATGTCTTCGCTGTTATGACTGACCGACTTCACAAATCTGGGTTCAAGATGCATGCCACGCTTTTACGTTATATGTTCCATCTTGTCCAAATGAATCAAGTTACCGTACCCTTATTCGATCCATCAACGTCGTCCCAGGGTCAAAATCCAGCTTTTCTCTCTGAACATATATCAAATCTACTAATCCAGAGCTTCCCAAATCTAACACGTAGCCAAGTATCCAAATTTGTTGATGGTATGTTTGATCTCAAAATGGACTTGCCCACTTTCAAGACACATTTGCGTGATTTTTTGATTCAGCTGAAGGAATTTAGTGTGGAAGACAACAGTGGACTTTATGGAGAAGAACATGAGGCGCGGAAGAGGCAACAGCTTGAAGCTCAAGAAACACACAGGAATGCAGTCCCTGGACTCTTAAAGCCCTCTGAAATCATTGATGAGGATCTCTGACTCTTTGAGGGATAGTATTATCGTATCTTTTCTTCTTGGAGCAAATCACCATCGATTTCGGAATTAATAGGGTCTAAATTAAAAGAAATCGATTTTGTGTATTTAGTATGCAAATTGAACCTACGCCCATGTTAACATCATCCTTGGCTGTGCCGCACGTTGTATTAGTATGCAGAAATGCATATTTATACCGTCGACACAATATGATGATGATTATTAGATGATGCACACAGTTTGCTTCTTCTCATTTGGGGTATCAGTTTGATGTGTTGAAATTGCACTACTAGAAAAATAAACTTTTCTAGTAACAACAACGATGAACCCATGAAGATTAAACTGATGATTCGCCGACAAGGTAGGATGGGCGTGAGCTGTTATATTTATATTAATGTTGAGTTAGTAATGTTAGTAGTATTAATTAACTGGGCACCATTGGTTATATTAATCTACCCAGGTACTTTTTAGAAGGATGATGCACCTTAACCATCAAGTGTAACAGATGGCCTTAATAATAATGGGATAGAATCTCGAAATCAATTCGGGGAGATATACAGGGTAAACAGTCCCTTGAAGTGGATAAACAGCTAGCCAAGTGAAAGCGAGAGTTTTAACAGAGGTCAGGTTTACATAACCTTCTTTACCCAATTCGATAATGAATATTGTAAACAACAACACCCATCAAACAAATTAATCAACAATTTAAAGTTTATGTCCAAGCGGCAACCAATTTGTTGGAGTTTAGTTAGTGAAATAGGTATTGTTTGGGTTTGGTTTGGGTTTGAAGCTGCTCCCCCTATTTATAGGAAGTGGAGCGCTCACTATCAGAATTATTCGGAGTTAGTCTTCTGCCTACACTCTTCGTCTATATCACAAATGATTTATTCGCTTCATTTACGCCAGTCAACTCCACGGTTTCTGTATATATTCATCCTAGCCGACCTCTTCGTGAGTCCCGCCATTGAAAATCTTATGGGAGTGGATGATGTATTAATGAGATCTGCAGAGTATTAGATTTGTTTGATTGTTTGTTCTATTATTGGAGAAACATGGTTATACCACTGTTTTTTTTATTGTGTTGGACGCCTAGTTGCTATGCCCTATTACAATAGGGTTTAGTATGAGTATGATCGTATTTAGTTTTTAACCTAAAACTTAAAACTTACCTTGACTACTTACAAAGAAGTCAGTTTACCCTACTACCAGTTAATATTGAATCGACACATGTACAAAGTAATACAAAATTTCCTATAACATCATTGATGTTGTAGAGAGGGGAAGCGGTTTTATTGATGTTTCAGAAAGGGGGCAGTAATTGTTATACTGCCATACTGCCCCATGGCTTAGTGCGTGATGATGATTGGTGCTTCTTCTCACATTGTTGCCTATCCCTTTCATTTGATGTTTCGGAAAGAAAAGGGTGGGTAGTAATTGTTATATTGCCCTTTGTTTTATTGCTTATGGTTTAGTGCAAGGTGACCAGCTTTCTCTCATATTATTGTTTTATCATTAGGCTGGGCGCCTACAATACACCAGGAGAGAACTCCAAGCAACAGACAAGATGGGATATAAACAAAGCCGCTGCCGCTACAACAACAACAGCAACAGCCACTGGTACGACGAAGCAGTATATACTCTACAAGTATATTATCGACCTCAGCCATGGTTACAAGTCCTCAGATTCATCTATCCAATCATTCGATTTGCATTGCTATATATTAAATGCTTGACATATGGTATCACATATGTAGTAGGCAGCACCATGACGAGTGTCATACTACTTCGGTATGCCTCAGCACTTGCATTTGCAATTACATCAAGGCCTAGGCGGCAGCAGTTTTCACTATGACCTCTACAGATGAAAGACTCATTTTTAACATGGATACCAGATTCGACATATTCTTTCTTTGTTGAATTTGAGTCTTTCACTTTGAGTCCTAGTGATGCCAGCTGTCTACTAGGCATTGATGTTGAATTGAGTCTTTCACCTTTAGGTCCTAGTGAAAACTGCTGCCCACGAAGTGCAAGGCTTGGAAGTACATCATCTTAGTCTTGCCAGACATTAAAACATACATCACAGGCGCAAAGTATTGAGTCTGTGGATCCTTCACCCATTACAATCAAGCACTAATACATGTCGGATATCTTGGGTGTGATCTTGTATATGTTGCACAATGAATAGATCTACCAGTCCATTCAAGAGTAGAAGAGTAGGGTAAGTCCAACTACAATCTACCTTCCTCGGATCAGAACAACAGAACAACTTAGAAAATTAGGTAAAATTAGCACTCTATGCAACTACCCAGACAAGTTCAACTAATAAAGGAGTCTTCATATGCCGATGGTGTATAACGTCGCAGTATAAACCACATGAGAGGGTTATCCTCCTTCCAACCTCACGGTCAGGACTATCAGCTATTGAAAGCTAATAAGCCCTGTTCAAATGACAGGGGTGGGTATATAATTATGTCCCATCTCGATTGTGTGTTTCTTCTGCTCCGTTGTTTAGGCTCTCCATCATATAACTCCGTCTCAATCTCATTGCGTGGGCATCTCATGCATCTCCGTAGTCTCGGAGGTATTGTCAAATCCAAAGACGTCGCCGTGCCTTCTGTTCAGTGGCGGGACTCACGAAGAGGTCGGCTA
>Ga0214480_100379_pt1 | contig 22659 bp, 17 predicted proteins | sample M1_20Mar14CPVII9_3_FD_165042 | JGI IMG/M metagenome (GOLD analysis project Ga0214480, IMG submission 165042) | Marine eukaryotic communities from Monterey Bay, California, United States - M1_20Mar14CPVII9sort6BwellE17 | ecosystem: Environmental > Aquatic > Marine > Unclassified | place: USA... | reverse complement strand
GATGAAGGAGATGACGGCAATGACCAACCCTTGACTGAAGTTACGTCGTCATCCTACTCTTCCACTAGCACCACAGTAGCAAAGCCTACATCATCCACAACCTTCTCAACATCATCCAAGAATGGTGGCTACTTCATCTTGCCGGAAGACTTTGAGCATTTGACCGACTATTACATACTACTCTTTGCACAAACAAAGGGTGGCAAGATGACTCAGTCTGAAATGCAAGCCAAGAAACGCAAGAGCACTGTTCACAGTGTTGGATTTCCTGGCATGAGATGTACACACTGTGGTGGTAATCAACGAGGATCGTGCTTCCCATCATCTGTAAAGAATCTTGGTGGCTGTACTCCGACATTGCACAGCCACTTTACAACTTGTTCAAAGACACCAGCATCTGTGGCTCGTGCACTAAAGGCAGCAAAGAGTAAGCACAAGTCACAAGCAAAGAGTAAGGCTCCCGGTGCTACTGGTGTATTCTTTTCCAAGTTATGGAAGAGGATGCACGATGAGTCATTCAATGGCACAAGTGGACCTGAATTGCAAGTTGTGGTTGACAAGTTGAATGCAATCGTCGAGAAGCATCAACAGAAAAGTGTAGCTACTGGCAAACGGCCAAGACAACCCAAACGAACAAGTCAACAACAAGATGTAGAAGCAGCAGCTCCATCTGATGCTGCCAATAATTCAATCACAAATGTTGTAAGTTACGATGAAGATGCGTACCAACCATTGGACTATCGCCAACCAGCGCCAGTGCTAACCTGGGGCAACCAAATGAACCAAGATGCAAGTCTAGTTGTAACAGAAAAAGACTTTGAAATTGCTCTACAATTGTTGAGAAGAATGACTCCTGATAATGATACATCTGTATTTGATAATGCTCCAGACGTGAATATTGATCCTGCACCCTGTTGTTGTTGTTAGTTTAGATTATAGGCTACGACTTGGTTATCCACCTCTGGAAGCGTGTTCCTTGCTATTCTCTACACATCTCGTAATATAAAATACTTCTATTTCATAGACGAATACTGCTCTATCAGATCATTGATTTCTCATTGAAAGATTGATAACTCTTACTAGTGTCTAATTCTGTTGTGCGGTCTCATGATATAGTTCCACTAAGCTTGGCTCGATGTTAATGAACTAGAGCTCGATAGAAACCGTTGAATCATACTAGGGAGATATCGCGACAGTTGAGACCTGCTTAAACGAGAGAGGTTTCCCAGAGGAATGCAAAGCGATTGCAATCCTCAACTCTCTCCTATCTCTTAGGTGCCGACGCTAGTTCAATCGGGTTATTAGCGACCTATTATCAAAGAGACAGTCCCCAGCGGTATGGCTGTCTTGCAACGGAATGTTCCTTGCCTGTATCATATTCACTTGGGGATCCTTCACCGTTCCAAGTATTAGGTAAGTGAGTAATGATGGAACTCTTCTAATCATGGCAATGAAATGATTAGAAGTTGCAGTTTCTATCTCCAGTATGCTCGCGTATTCAAAGTCATACTAAATCGTAAGGCATTTCCTCCTTTTCGACTGCTAAACTAAAGTAGATCTAAGTTTGATCTCCTGGCTCTACTTAGACTCTCCACATTCATGCATACTCTAATGGTAGACACTCGCAGAGTGAATCAGTAGCCGTACAGGTAAACTTTAGTTGTGGTGGGATTGTTGTTTGTTTGTGGATGAGAGGCGAACTTTGCCTTTAAGTGACTAATAATCTGCTAGCCGCCACTTCCACCAATATGGACCAACAACAACCATCTCGTACTAAACAGAGAAAGAGAGGACGCCCAAAGACGACCAAGCAGGAGTTGGAAGTTGGTAAAACTAGAAGGTTCACAAGGGAGGCAGAGATCTTGTTGATGAAGGGTATGTTGAAGCACGGCACTAGGAGTTGGAAGAAGATTTACGACGAAGAGCCTGGACTACACCATATCAAACAAACAGCTCTCAAGGATAGGGCCAGGACGGCGCATTACAAGACAAAGTATGAGAGGGCACAGCAAGATCCATCCCTTCTTGATCGCGTCGATGAGTTGTGTGGAGCTCCTGATCAGCGTATATACACTGACGAGACTCAGGAGATAATGCATACACCATCACCAAACGTTTCATCATGGTACCCGGAATTACAAACTACGCCAGTTGATGATTGTATGATGACGACTGTTCAACATGCTGTTTGAGTTGTGTGGCTTGACTTGATGTGATACTATTAGGAAGTCAGAGGATAATACTAATGCTCTCAGTTATTTGTTACAATATATACAACTCATCTCATAATGTGTTTGCATCAGTTAGATTCAAATATCAGCCAATGTTTTCACGTGTCTATGTTTGTCATTAACATTTCCAAAGCTTGTTAGCTCCACATTGTCAGAAGATTGTGCTTTCTTTGGATGTTGATTTGACTTGTTGGATGACTGCTTCTTTTCTATCCTCTTTATATAAGTAAAGAAGTACATACCAAGTCCAACACATATCATACCGATCAGCTTCTTCCACCCTAGCTCTTTCCCTTCCCATATGAATTCCAAGACGGCTGTTATCGGTGGTTGTGCTGCAGCAAATAAGGTAATAACACTACTCTCTAAATGAGATGCAGCATAACTGCCAATGCTAAAGCATGCCCCTCCAACGAAGAATGCGGAATAAAGGAGACCCAATCGAAATGTGGGTGATGTGGTTAAGGCGGCGTATAATTGTATCAAAGCTTGACCAAGTGTGCACCCAGTAAGTATACCACCAAGTAAACTATCAACTAGTAACAATGTGAAACAACCAATATTGCCAACACCAAACATCCAAGCTGTTAATTGCAAAGGAGGGTAATGATTCAGTCTCTTTTGTAATAATGCTGTGGCAGAATATGCGGCTACGATACCAGCAAGTACCATGTTACCTCTTATGAATTGTACGTGATTATCAGCACTACTAGGTACTGCTTTGACATGATGATGATCCATTCCATGTCCACCACCTAAATAGTCTACCAATAAAACAACGATGCTCCCACTTACAGTCAATAGTAAACTAAAAATTTGACTATTTGGATGTGTTTTACTCCGTTGTTCTAATCCTAAGGTCACTGCTGCTAGGAAACAACCTAAAGGGATCATCGGCCCATCATAAACACTTGCGACAGTTGGAGAAGTTAAGATTAATCCTGTAGTATAACATGTAGGCAGTAAGAACATGCCTGATAAGCCAGCGACTATTATCTGTATTGCCTCGGGATTCATATTGTTCATTCTAATTTGTTTTTGATAATATTGAGCTGTATGCATCAAAGTATATATCGACGGAACATAGAGACTAAATCTTCTACTTGAATTACTACTATTTCGTTTTCTTCTTCTATGTCTATGACGATGACCATGTCCATGACGGTTACTGTTATCTTTTGATTGAACTTTTAGAACAGGAGAATGGGTTGGTGAATGTGTCGGATGATCACCATCAACTCTATACATACTACTTCCATTTTGGTTTAGAAACGAACTTCCAGAATTGGGACATGATATTGGCAAGCCCATATTATTATCAATACTACTCGAGCTTGAATAATCTCTTCTACCCATTGATGTACCATTTAGGAATAATGAAGGAAAGGGCATATAACCCTCATGCATAATACCAACAATTAATAATGCTATACATGATATAAGTGTTCGTATTAATACATAGGAAATTGGGGCTAGGTATGGTACTTGATGCATAACATGTTTCCCTAATACATGCCATGATGATGTGAATAGTTGGGCTGATAATAATGCTATTATTGGTAGTACTGTACTATCATTCCCATTATTATTCGTGTGTGGTTTCATTGTATACTATATCGAGTAGGGTATGTAGTATGAAATAAGTTTTACTTTTGTTACTTTTGTTGTTCAGTTTTCTTTGCAAATGGATTATCGACTCTGAAGCCTGTTCATTTGCATATGCTTCATACTGTTAAGCCTCTCCTCTTTAAGTACTATCAATGGGGGTAGCAGCCTACTCTGGGCCGATCAACATTTCATCGTCATTATCTTTTTATCGATCATCGTTGGTCGTCTCATCACAAATGAACTGCCCCCTTGTTACGAAATAACCATCTTCGCTTGAGATGAAAGAAGATGAAAATTTTATGTTTGTCTGTGGAGAGAGGAGAACATTGGCAAAGGATTGGGAATGACATCGGCCGGATCGTTAACTACTAATAGATAGCGCAGGGATATTGTCTGTTTTATTACGGGGCTTTCAAAGTTTGCTCACATCTTGTGCACTTTAGAAGTACACAAGATATTACTACTTACATCAATCAAGATTTTTAATAAGCCTTATTGGATAGACTCAATATTATCATAAAGTATATAGGTATTAATACATGAGTTCAGAGATACGAGAACAACGTCTCCAAGAGGGATGTTGCCCAAATTGTGGAACTCAGCTTTACAAGATTATACCACAATCTAAAACAAAAGCAAATGTCATGTCGAAAATGAGCATGTTTAACAATAAATCACAAGATATGAGTAGTAATTATCCGAAGAAGGAACCATTGAATATACCAGGTGTTGTGGAACGTGGTCAATGTGTTAAATGTGCCAATGGGAATACTGCAACTACTACAGTTAGTAGCAGCGATGTAGTAGAGGATACCTTAACCTCTTCATCTCCCATCGCAATTGGGGAACACTTGTCAGATGTTGCGGCACCTGTTAAGGCTGTTCCTGTAACTATATCACCACCATCTATCAATGATAATGATATGGCAAGAAAACCTCCGCCCTCATCTCCTGTTGTTGGTAACTTGAAACAACCTCCAGAGACATTACTTGCTGCCGCAATGAAGAAGGAGGAAGAATCTTCTAGTAGCGGCAGTGAAGAAGAAAGTGACAGTGACGACTCATCATATTATACAACATCATCAGGTGACGGTGAATCATTAGAAGATGTAGATATGCTAATTGATACACAAATGCATCGATTGGAATCAGATCAAGCATCAAGTGACTTGGTTAATACATTAAAGAAGAATGCTAAGTTTAATGCTAGTGGACAAGTTGGGGATTATATACCACCTGGTAAAGGAGGAATTGATGCTGTTGTTGATTCAGATGGTATTGTAATTGATGATAGAAAACCAGCTGCCAAGCCTACAGTGGAGGAATCTTCTGATCAACTTCGCAAGTTGCAATTGGAGGCGGTAGCTATTGATATGGCTTGTCTTGAAGCAACTAATAGTAAGCCACAAGATGATACCAAGTTACAATGTCCATCGGGAATGAGTCCAGACGTGTTCTATGAATTACCACCTGAAATGCAAAAGGAGGTGTTGGCACAGGAAGCTAGAAAATCATTTAATGCTGCCGCTACTACTTCTTCTTCCGATATTGATCCGGAAACATTGGCATCACTACCTGATAATATACGTCAGGAAGTTTTAGAACAGGCTCGGAGGGAACAGCAACAAAAGACTGATAGTATAGCTGCAGCTGCTGCTGCTGCTGCTGCCAGCTCTTCTATTGATCGCTTGGAAGATATGAAGAAACATAAACTCTCCGTGTCAACCACTGCATTCCTTTCAGATTGTGATATTAACGCCGAGGACTATGAAAAATTTCCCGAGGAAGTCAAAAATGATATCATGAAAGAAAAGAAACGTCGTGATTCTAAAACTAGCATTGAACCATTGGGTCAAGCACAGCTCGATGATCTCGATTCATCCGGGTATGATCGTGAAACATTGGCAAGCTTACCCGAGGAATTACGAAATGAGGTATTAGAAGAAGAACGTCGGAAGAAGGAGAAGAAACGACGCGAGAGTCAAGCTAGTGGCAATAGACCAAGTGCTGTTGGTGCACATAGTGTTAGTAATGTCCCCGCGGGGTATGATCCCGAGACATTTGCAGAATTACCCGAGGAGATGAAGAGGGAATTACTTGATGATGCTACACGTCGACAACAGTCTGGTGGTGGTGGTAGATACTCTGCTGATGGGTATGATTATGAGAGTATTGTTGATGCTCAGGTCGTGTCGGCACAACCAATGAGATCGGGTGGTGGTACTGCAACGTCATGTACATATGAGGGGGAATACAATATAATGGGAAAGCGACATGGCGATGGGGAGCTCAAGTGGGCAAATGGTGATAAGTATGTAGGAAAGTTTAAGAATGGTTATATTGATGGAAGAGGTACAATAAATTTTCATGATGGTAAGTTTGTACTGCATTTTCAATGAACAGAGATCGAGCGATCTTGTACACTAAAACATCACTTTCTGCACAAAACATAAAAAAAACAGGCACTGAATATGCTGGTCAGTGGCACAAGAATAGATTTCATGGAGAAGGAACGAGACGGTTTAACAATGGAAATGTATACACTGGAAATTATGTAAGTGGCAAACGTCAAGGTCAGGGCAAGTGTTATTTTGCCAACGGAGATATGTATGTTGGAGACTGGAAGGATGATACAATCCATGGATTTGGAAGATACTATTATAATAATGGTCACAGGTAACTATTGATGTGTTATTAAACGAATTGACTCAAAACCCCACACCTCACATTTAGTCTCTCTTCATTTATCAGCTTCGAAGGTATGTTCAGATCTGGTAAGCGGAATGGAAGAGGGAAGTATCAGCTCACCGACGGTCGTGTAGAAATATATCGTTATGTCAATGATTCGCGTGTCGGAGATGGTGTAAGATGGAGTGCCAATCGCAAGAAGGCCTGGCGTATGAATGATGGAAAAATAACCAAGCGAGTCTCAACAGAAGAAGCTGCGGCGATTGCGAAGAGATGCGGTCCACTAGTGGAGGAATCATAGTTATTTCAAAGATGGTTGTACTCCAATAATATAATTCAGCCTTAGGATTTATCGAGCATTACCAAAATGAACACGAGATACTTCAAATACGTCCTTAGACCTTTGGTACACAAACAAAGCCATGCTCAATAAAATCATGATGGAACTTGAGAGAGTACAAGTAGGATTTAAACTCTGAGAAGTCGACCACCCCGTCACCATTGGTATCAATCTCCTTGTGAAGAACGTCAACCTCATCAGTAGAAAAGCCACTCAACTCGCTTGCAACGAAGAGAGAAAGTTCTTCAACACTAACCACGCTGTCGCCATCAATATCAAGCTTTGACCATAGTGTGGATACTTCTTTGCTGCATCCATTCTCAAGGAACTCGGCAATGCTCTTGCCAAAGTCCTCTTTGAGACGAAGATGGAGCGAGTTAAAATAGTGTGCAAGTTCATCAAGTGAGATATCATCGTTAAAGTCCTCATCCATAGAGTCAGGAAAGAGCATTCGAAACTCCTTGTCGCTGAGATCTCCAATTCCACTTGAGGTCACAAACTGTTGAAGTTCTTCACGGCTAACGACGCCATTGCCTGGAGATAGATGCACGAGATATTGCAAACACAAAGTTACATGTTGAGCGGTATCCTAGAATATCTACTGATCACATTCCATAATTGATCTATGCTACTCACCATTTACATCAAGCTTATTCCATAGCATATCAAAGTCTTTGTTTCCAATGGCATGGCGGAATTCAGCCTTGAGAAACTTGACTGGCTCGAGGACGAAAGTACCTGTTGCCTTGTAAATCACACTTTCTCCCTGCTTGACTTGACATTGAACAGTGTATGTCGAGCCTGACTTACCAACCTCACCACTACCGAGGATAACCTTGGATTGAAACTTGAGGTCGGAATCAATGTCAGAAGAGAGGGCATTCTCCAAGGAGCACTGTGATAATATGATATTATGGATAGTTATAGTTTAGGATACCGATAGAATGAAAATGTATTGATATCAAACAAACTACATATCAAAATCTTACCGTCCATGAAATCATCTTCATACCAGGTTCTTGTCCAAAATCACTCTTCTTGAAAGGGAGATCAATGTCTGTGAATTCAGAGATTGCCTTACCGATTAGATCACCGTTGTGGAAGAGCAAGGCAGAATGAGATAGGCTTGGTTTATCATAGAATTCGACAAGGCAATCAGAAGGAAGAGATCCCTCCATCGTAAACCAATGACCAATGGTACTGTGATATCCAGAGAAGCTCTTGATGTTATTCAATGAACCAACAGCCGCTTTATACGGATTCTTGTTGGACTGAACATCTTCAGAAGGAAGAAGATACTTCACACTCTTCTTCTTGGTGATAGCTGGAATGATGTTGAAGTTACACTCAGCGGCATAAGTTGTATCATCAGTCTCAAGGAGAATATCACACGAGGAAGACTGCTTAGACAAGTTGTTGCATCTGTTGTAGGAGAGAAGATGGTATGGCATAGTGTTTAGTGAGAGATGAAGTTAGGATACCGCAACATGTAAATACAATCTACTCACCTCACGAAGATGATTGGATCGTTGGCAGTTGCAGAGAAGAATTCACCACCATTGATCTTCACAAGCTCTTCCTGTACCTTACCCTTGCTTGGATATACGTCGATGTGATACTTAGATGCAGGGTAGTGGAACCTAATGTGTAAAGAGATTGTTCGAGAAGAGAAGTAGTTTGAGTGAAATGAAGAAGTTGAATCGATCTTTGTCGACCACAACAAGATATGAACAAACGATATCACACGACGCTTACCTCTTTTTTTCAGGATTACGAAGAAATGTTGCTACGGATCCAGCAGCTGACAAGTGACGACTAGCTTCAGCAAATGGGATACCACCTCTCTCGACCTGCCGGCATATCAACACGTCCAGTAGTACATACAAAGCCTACCATCTCGCCAGTTGCATCGTCTACAATTGCATACTCATTGTCAAGAGCATAGTAGTACTTGTTAATATCAAAATACTTCTCGATATAATCCTCAAAGGTAATAGCACGTAAGGATTCCGACTTCTTGGGTGGCTGAGATGACGATAAAGCTGCTTCGATATCTTTGATATCACACAAGCCATAGATGCTGCAAGCATCAGCAGCAAACTCTTCAGCGTTTACATGACGTGATGCTAGTAGATTCTTGTCTTGAAGAAGAGCATTCGCGGAGTCATCTTGCTCGGTTGACATGCTGGTATCCTCATCCTTGTAGTGAAGAGGAGATAGAGTGCGGGGAATGATGCGATGTTGAGTAATAGGGGCAGTGAATCCTTGACATACGATGAGGAAGTTTGATACTGTCAGCGGAGTCGCTAGTAGCTTAATGATTGCAGGAGATATGATCATGATGACCACTTGCTTGTTATTTGATGTAACTTGGATTGCTTTTGTAAATTTATGAGCTCGAGGAGTAGGGTGTTCATTGTCATGTCATTCTAGGATACCGGTACAAAACTTTAGCAAGCCCTCTACTCTCACACACCTCCTCTCATAATTCTTTTGCAATAACAACATTAACAATACTCAACTATACCAAACTAATACCTACAAAGACCATGTGCCCTCGTAACTTCCTTCCTCAAGCTCTAGCGGCTCTTCTACGTTCATCTACAAGCGCTCCATCATCGGTAGCAGCGGCGTTCTCTCCTCCCTCGTCTCATCTATCTAAACGACACAACAACTTTAAGTTAGGATACCGCAAGTATTCACCTCTTGATACTGATATCATTGTTGATACAACAGAGAACAACAACAATATCATCAATCGACCTTGTTTAGAAGAGATTGAGCCATGCAAATCCTTCGATTCGTTTGGAGATATTCTACCCATCAGTAATCATCAAGAGAAGAAGAATACCTCGTCTGATACTACAACATCCAAATCAACTCAAGAGGATACTATCCAGACAAGTACACCAGAGAAGAAGAAGAATGAAGCAGTTGAAGAAGATAATGAACAACAATACAACACTGTCATCAATCTGTTTGACTTTGAGGAGAATGCCGACGCCTTCGCTGCAGGTATCTCATCATTGACATGGTTCGAGGGGGATGCAAACTCGGCCGTAGAAGTCATCCGTCCTAGGATTAAAGAGATCCTACACGCTAACCCTTGGTTACTTGGATCACTTCGTGGATCATCTCCGATGCGGCTTGAATACAATGCCAACATTGAACCAACTACGAGCGATGTTGATAGGGTATTTCAATTCTTCTCTCTCCAAGATACCTCGAGTCTTCCTGATTTGACAGGCAAGCTCAAGTATGGGATGGACTTGACGGAGATGAATCAGGTAACACAACTCTATGATCTAGTTCTAGAGCCGTCAAAACATCTTGTCAATACAAACAAGCCCTTGTTCAAGATATCTCTCATCCCAGAGTCAAGTGAATTCAAACGATTTGCTTTGGTGGTATCCTTATCTCATAGGATTGCTGATGGAGCTACCTTCTACAACTTGTATCAGATGATCGATCCAACGTCTGAGATTCATGCTATAGATCCCACTCGTAAGTTGGATGTACTTGAGAGTATTGATAATCTCACGGGCAAGAACAAGGATGAGAAAGGCATAACTGGTACATATTTTAAGCTTTTATTTGTTCGGGATAAGATGCGTTCCTTCCTCCGCAAGTCTATTGGATTATCAGAAGGACCGACCTTTCAACAGCGTACCTTCTTACTTGATAAAGATTATATCAATCAAGTCAAGGCCCAGCATGATCCATCCGAGTGTGAATTCAACTGTCCTTTCATCTCTACAAATGACGTTATTACTTCGACTTGTTTCAACATTGCAAAGCCAGATAAAGTTGATAAGCATTTTGGAACCATGTCTATCAACTTCAAAGGGAAAGTGCCTAACTTGGAAAGAGATGATGCTCCAAACTATATTCATGTCGTGATTTATGGTGAAGCAGGTGAGTTATGTATCTTATGTTTGAGAATCTATGTATGTGTTGTTTTGCAAATCAAATAGTACTCATCTACTTTATCGCATGCACTATCATTTCATACGGCATAAACGAATATGTTACATATATCATAGACTACACAAGTCCTCAAGCCATTCGTAAGTCCATTAGTGGAGGAAACTACGAGCCTATATCGGGATCCAAGGCTCGTCGTCAAGTCAACCAGGCAAGCAACTTGATGAAAGATATTCATCTCACAATCTGTACCAATTGGAGTACATTCTCACCCAAAGGCGGCTTGTCACTTGGATCAAACGTTAAGCAACTTATTCATTTGCCACTCAAGGATATGAGGTACGCTCCCTCTAGTCTCATCTCCAACTTAACCATCTTTGCTCCTTGGTCAAATGATATCGCAGTTGCTGTTTCGGGTACTCAAGAGATGGTTGATAAGTTTGCACATCATCCAATGGTGTTACGTGAGATTTAGTTTGTATAGGGCTTAGTCTATGTTATGTTGCAACTTGTGTATCTTGGAATCTATTGATATTATGTATTAGTCCTCCTAGAGATAAAAGTCTGATTATTTTCAACCGAAGTATCTTTACTTTCTAAGTTCTACTACATACTCACACATCTCAAGCTAAGCTTGACATATTATATATATGAAGTGTATCATATTCGGTTGTTACACATCATGGTTACTAGTTGTAATAGCAGGGAGATCTAACGAGACTCGCTTCGTTAGAGGGGGATACCTCAAATTATATATTTTGACATAACTTTGACAATGATTCGATATCATATCTTACCATTCAATAAAGTGTAAATAACACTTCCTCTAAATATTAAAGTTGCCGTCTTCATATCATATCTTTAGGGTGTATTGTGTTGTGTTTGTGTTGTGCTCTATCGACTCCTTGATTTTAAGATACCGGTACAGCATCTCTCAAAGAGTCAAGTCAACTCAGTAGCAAAAGAGAGAGGTGGAGTCTCCCTATAGTAGTGTACTTCAATTATAATAAACTAAATATTAGAGTATGTACACTTTTGTACTTCTGTAATTAGCAGAGGGGGTCTGAGATGCTCAAAATAATGAGAGGTATCTTCATCTCAATCATTGACATTGATTCTAACGTCAACAAAGATGGTTATACGATGCTTTGGTATGAGATATAAGACAAGTTCCAACGAGTGAGAATACCACTGGTAGAGGAGGTGTGTCTTATAGATAGAGATTGACTATGTATTAAATATTAAATAAGATCACTAACACTGCAACGGTTCTTATGCATATCAAGTCGTCTTTTGTACTCAATTTCTTCATTCTTAAGCTCCTCTTGCTCTCTTTTCTTTGCCAGAAGCCTTTCTTTATCAGATGATAGAGACATAGTTCTTCTATTTTCCTCGTAAACTTCCATTCTCTTGGCCTGTGCCTTCTCTGCATCTCTCTTATTTTCTTCATCTGCTAGACGTCTTGCAGCAGCAGCTGCTTCTACCTCGATATCTATTTCCTTGCGTATTGCTATGGCTTGTGCTTTTTTCCTATGAATTTGTTCCTGTCTTGAAATATCTACTTCCTGTTGCCACATACGTCTCTTTTCAGCCTGTGCCTTCTGTTCCGCATCTTTCTTCTGATTATGTTTATCAAGCTCTTGGTTTCTTATCATGTTTATATGCTCAGTCTCCTTCTCTTCTACCTTTGCTTGTTCCCGGAGACTTTGTACATATTCTTCTGCTGCATCTTTTCCTTCAAGTTTCTTTAGATTCTCATCATCTATTTGCTGTCTTTCAATATCCATTGCATGCTTGAGTAATATAAGGTTTTGTTTTCTAGTTTCTAGACTAGCTTTATCACGTTCAATTGCACGGAGCCTAGTCTCTTCCAGTATTTTGTTACCACTATTCTTTGCCTTTTCGTGTAGAGCTATGTTGTCTTCTCTAGCCTTTCGTTCTAAAAGGGCAAGTTGCTGTAGTTGTTGCTGCTCTTCTTGACGAGTTTGCGTACTGTCACGTTTGGCCTTTGTTTTCTTCATCATTATCTGATGATCTAGAGACCGTTTGAATTCAAGTGCTTGTTGCCTCTTCTCTTCTTGTTCATAACTTTCATCTTTTTGGAGGAGACACATTGCAGCAGTATCTTCAGATGGCATAGGTTGCTGTTTCTGCTCTGCAGTAACTTCCTTCTGCTTTATCAGAAATGCCCGATCTTTTGTCAATCTATTCAATACTTGTTTTGATTCTAAGATTCTTAATTCTTCACATGCATTTGCCCACTGCCGTTCATAACATTCTGATACAAATTGTTGCCTTTCCTTCTCACGCTGATCCTTTAGCATATATGCTCGGTCTTTTATTTGATTCATTCTATCCTCTTGAGAAATCTCTCGACTGCTCTGAATAGTCTGTTCCCAATCTGTCATTTCACTTGAATATAATGATTGTAAATTCTTCTTTCGCTCGTCAAGTTCATCATTATCCTTTTGCAATAACTGTTGTTTGATATTTTCTACCTGTATTCTTTCGATTGCCTGTTGTGTCTTGTTTTCCCAATCATGAAGCCGTTCTGTATTATGATGTTGACTTAAGAATGCTTGCGTCTCATCGTATATTCGTTCTTGTTTTCGACGACGCTGTAAATCAACTAGTGTCATATTTGCAAAGATATCTTTAAATGTAGTATGGTTTGGGCAATGGTTGTCCGTAGATTTTAGTTTGTTTAGATTTGTGGTGGTTTGTCTTATGTAGAAAAGGTTTTTAAAAATTTATGATGGTATGGTATGCTGTCGGCCATAAAATTACTGGACAATGCTTCTAATACCTACAAAAGGTTCTTGATATATCACAGCCTTTCAACTTTGATTCAATCTACTATCAACACTAAACTCTTACAATAAATCGTTTGATCGCTGGTGGATATCATTTTATACTTAGTCATCTCACAACCATCCAACCTATCGAGGCGATAGTAGTGAGTAGTAACCAAACAGGCGGCATCCACTATAGTTTATTCAATCGATCGGCCTATAATATTACTGCTGTGGCTGTTTAAAATACATTGGCGGAATAAAGTGCACATCTTTTGAGCACATCTTTACACATCAAACTTTTCAGAGCAATTGCAATACTAAAAATAATAAAATAGAATATATAAGATGAATGCGTTCGTACTAGCACTGGGATTATTCAGTGTCCCCATTATCATGGGGTTTTCACCTACACATATATCACAACCGCAGACAATAAGCCCTACAGCCTACAGACCTTCATTCTTCAATACAAATAATAATAAACAACAATCACAACGATCGTCATCATCATCTACGTCACTACATATGTCCTCTAGGACAGGCGCAGGAAAAGACTTTTATAACATATTGGGTGTATCTAGATCAGCTGAAGGGTCTGAGATTAAATCAGCATACCGCAAATTGGCAAAGAAGTACCATCCCGATGCCAACCCTGGTAAGGATACCACTACTGAATTTCAAGAAGTTAACCGTGCATATGAAGTGCTTAGTGATGAGGATAAACGTAAGAAGTATGATATGTTCGGCGAGGCTGGAGTGGGAAGTAGTGCAGCAAGTGAGGGTGGTGGACCATACGGATATGGAAGTCCATTCGGCGGTGGAGGATTTAGTCAGGAGGTTGATTTGGGAGATATCTTTGATACCTTCTTTGGAGGGGGAGGACCTGGCGGCCCTGCTGGTGCATCGGGATTTGCAGGAGGACGTGGAGGTGGCCGGGGTGGTGGAAGACGCTCTGGTCCAATGGCAGGAGATGACTTACGATTTGATCTTGAATTAGACTTTAAGAAGGCAATATTTGGCGGTGAGGAGAAGGTTCGTATCCGTCATCTTGAAACTTGTGGAACATGTTCAGGTAGTGGTGTCAAGCCTGGTGCCAAGGTTAGTACATGTCCGGTATGTAATGGCGTTGGTGTTACGATGCAGGTTACACGTACACCACTGGGTAACTTCCAAACACAACAGACATGTTCGGCTTGTCGTGGAACTGGACAAAAGATTGAGGAATACTGTGGGACATGCTCTGGAGAGGGCACTGTTAGTAAGACAAAACAAATTAAGGTTGATATCCCACCAGGTGTTGAGGATGGAAACAAACTACGTGTTAGATCCGAAGGAGATGCAGGACCTAATGGCGGACCTGCAGGAGATTTATACATTTTCCTAAAAGTCAAAGAGGATAAAAACTTTAGACGTGAGGGTCCTGAAATCTACTCTGACGCAACGATATCTTACATGGATGCCATCTTGGGAGCATCACTCAAAGTACCAGTGGTCGATGGCGAGGTAACAATTAAGGTACCTCCGGGTACACAGCCTGAGCAGGTTATGAGACTTAAAGGAAATGGCGCACCAGTGCTTGGAGATACAAATAAGAGAGGTGATCATTATGTTACAATGAAGATTGAGATCCCATCGAATGTATCAAAGGAAGAGAAGGAGTTGGTAGAAAAATTGAGAGAGTTACAATCTAAAAAGAAGACAGGATTCTTTCAATAACTAGATGAAGAGAGTGGGAGTAGGTTTATATTAAATGTTGGGAGGATAAGCTAGAGGGTCATTTTATACCTTTAGACCTTCCTTTAGATAACCATAATGAATATATGACAAAGAAGAAGAGTGGTTGGAAGGACTGTTTCAGCATCTCAGTTGCTTTTTGAAAGTATCACTCACTATCTATCAGTTGATTAGAGGATACCCTTTTATGAGAGAGACGAAAAAATGACTCACAACTCATATTGCCAACCTCATGACGATCGATATCTCATTGCAGAAGAACAACGGCACCTCATCAATAAATTTAATTATCAAGCATTATTTGACCCTGGAATTGAATTCACTTCGTACGTGGCTGAGAAAAGTTAAAGAAACAAAGGTGGGAGAAAAGACGAGATCTATATCGAGGAGATCGCTACGTCAATAGACAAAATATTGAGACTTTATAATGAGGGTATCAAGAAGTACGTTAACCGTCTTATTATCCATGTTGCAATCTAGGAGATACTGCTCCGCTTTTGTGGCATCATCTATCCAGAATAATGATATCAATAATATGCAAAGAGTAATAATGTCAAGTAGAATAACAACCATATCATTAGCTGCATCATCAACTACATCATCTATACAACAAAAACAAGACAAGACAACTTCATCATCATTCTGGAATGCACGTCAAGATTGCTGGAGACCTTTAATTGAAGATGTAGTGAAGATAAGTTTCGGGATGCCAGCAAAGAAAAAAAGGACTGGATCTCGAGGTATACCGCACCGATTGAATGAAGATGAAAGAAGATCTTTTGATCAAGCACGAAGAAAGGGATTCTTAGAGGTGGCAGGCAGTGCATGGAGAAAGGAAAGAAGTGATGCACCACTATTGAATACATATAGAAGTTTGAGTGATGCTAGGGGTAAGCCAATGATTGTTTTGCACAAGTTGAGTCCTTCATCTAGTGGAGAGCACGTTGATCGGTTAGTGGTAGATTTATCTCCACTGCGACTACCAGACGAGTTTGAAAAGGTAGAAATGGAATTGAAAGAAAGAATATTATTAGAGTTTAATGTTGAAAGTACTACTGCAGCTGCTGAAGAAGAAGAAGAAGAAGAAGACACAAAAACAACAATACTAGAGATAGACGACAGTGATGAAAGTGAGGAAGATGATGGTTATGAAACTCGTCCCATATATCAATTGTCAGCATATGAGGTGTCCTGGGAAGTAAGTCGATCAGTTGGAAAAGCAGCAGGCAAATATCTTGGCACTTTGTTTGAAACTGTCGAGGAAAAGGTTACTAAGACAAAGAAACCCAAAGGTGTCAAACCAGGGAAGGGAAGGCGACATGGTGGATATGGTATTGGCTGAATAAACTAGTTGTATCATAATTCAACTCCAGGTTATCTGATTCTACTTTTTCTTTGAATCATCATTCAATTGGAGCTTGGGCTTCTGTCTCATACCGCGAGGCTTGAATGAAAGTACACTCAATGATATTGCGCTCGGAGATTCGTCCGCCATACGACTCTTCTTCTTACCATTTCCACTACTTGATTTCATATGTTGATCCTTGTCAACATTCACATCAGTATCTACCTTCATTTTCGCTTCCTTCTTAAACTTGTTCTTCTTTGTTGATTTACCATCACCCTTTGGATTGACTCGATGCATACCTGCAGGGAATAATCCAACTGCAGGCAAGTGAGATCTTTGGATCTTGATCAATTGCCCTCCCACTTCAAACTTTCCACTCTGTTGTAATGCAGACTCCACCGAAGAACGCTCTTCAAATTGAACCAATCCAGCACATTTTGATTCACCGTGATAATGATGACCTCCCTTACCTGTTCTCTTTTCACGGAGGATCTTGGCATGTACAATTGCACCAAATTCGGAGCGAAAGGCATCAACTAAGTCCATATCTTGTGTTTCCTTGCTTAGATTGGATACATGGATTGTGAATGGATGAGCAGGATAATCCATTTTACCTATACGCACTTTGTGCACTCCATCAGTCTTTTTGGGTTGTTTGAGATTGGTCACTACCTTCACTCGTTTCGATCTAGATTGTGTGTCATTTGACTCTTCTCCTTCTTCCTGATTGTCCACCATCATGGTAGATGATGCTCCATTCACAGGCTGAGAGGTAATGTCATCAGGTTCAAGCTTTCTTTTGCCATTGACTTCTTGGTGTTGTACAACAGAAGCCAGTGCCAAGATGGGTGTTGTCAGATTCGCCAGTTTACTTCTTACAAGTATTTGCGCATTTGCAAATCCCTCCTCTGAGCCAGTAGTACGTTCAAAGTCCAAATATTCACGACACAAGTCTGAGATAGCAATATCATAGTCTCTACAAAACATGGCACCATCAATACCTTTCCCCATCCACGCTTGTTTATTGCCAGGCACTGGAGGGGACACTGTCAGTCCTTCTTCTTGACCAGCTTTTCTCATTGAATTCATGGCTCGTTGATATAATCCGCGAACCTTCCGTACGGTTGATGCAGACACAGCTATACCTTGTGCTTGGTTACCCGTTTCACTTGACCTCGTCGGTAAATACAGTTGTGAACTACTAATGTACCTAATGTAATCTCTCCATGGATCAGGATGGCTTGGCTTTTGTGCCTTGACTAACTTCTCAAAGCATTTAATTGCTTCCTTATCGACGGCACCTCCACTATCATTTTCACCTGCCATTTCATCATCTACCTCCTTCAATGCAAGAATAGGACACAATACATATGCCTCGGTTTGAGCGCGGTGCTTCCAAAATGCAACTTTCCCTTCGACCCATTTTGGATGAGACTTGAATAAGAAGTTGTCAGTTTCATCATACATATCTCGAATATCGTCTACTAGATCTTGAACTTCTTCCGTAACAGTAGGATTTAGTGACTGATAAAGCACTGCTCCACCACTAGACTGTTTTTTATTACTTGCCACAGACATGTTGGGAGCTACATCTTCCTCTTCATCATAGTCCTTCCCAACACCAGTTGTAGAAGTTGTAGTTCCCAACGATACTAACGATAAGAGTCCTCTCTTCACTACGAGTATTGCCGTTAGTCTTAGATGTAGCATTGCCTCTCGATTGTGAGTCAAAAATCCCAATTGCGTTGCGTCAGAAACGACAGCCGTCACATCATCGGGCTCTAAATTGGATGTAGATACCATGCCGAGGGTTGTCATTCGTATTTCAAACAGGGTACTACTGTACGGACAGTTTCTTATAGCACGATGTGATGTAGATTTTAACATGGATGACAACTCATCTCTCTGCTGTTGTTGAAGATATAATTCCTCTCCTTTGAGCATATGCTTCTGTTCTTTCACTTTACTTTGATACCGAGTCCATTCGCCTCTGAGGAAATTCATGTAGGAAACCCACAACGATTCAACTGTTGGACACTCGGATATGGCACGTTCATATATTGAAGTTATGGCCGAGTCTTTATATGTAGCAATATAGTCTTCCAGCGGCGAAAGTTCAGCTTTGGTATTGCTCGCCTTGCTCTTTTTCATCATATCTTGATAGATACGTTGAAGATAGGATATAGCCCTCGTGAATGCGCGGCTTGTTTCACTCCCCCCCAACCCCGATAGAAAACGGTTCGTATCACTCACAAGGATTGCATTCCATTTCTTACCAATTCTCTGTAATGACTGCAAATGTCTAGCAGTCAAATCTGTTGTACCCTCATCATCGTCTTGCTGTGGTGAAAATAATGACATTCTTGGTAACATTATCCCCTCATTCGACATGGCAACATCCATTTCATTCTCATATGATGATAATGTATTCATAAGTGAGGATGTTTTCTTCCTTTCAGTATCAATACTTGACCATAATGTGACCTTTTGTTGGTCAAGTTCTTGTTTGTATTTCAACTTTTCTTCTTCTTCACCGTTCGATGATAAAAGTATCAATGAGCACGCCTCATTCCACAAATAGTCAATATCTTGCATCATTTCACCATTCGATCCATCACCCATTGGTGTTTTACTCCATTGAAGGAATAGATTTGATAATTGTTGTAAGATTGTATTTACTTGTGTATTATTATTATCCTTTGCGGAAGAGAAGAGATATAATAAGAATGAACCCTGCAATTGATATATCTCAGATATGATCAATCCTTCATTGACATGTGATCCACTACACACACATTTCCAAGCATGTTCAAATGCCGTAGATAATTTCTGTAATGTAGCTTGCTTATCATCAACTTCCATACCCACTACTTCATTTTGTGTGTTTAATTTATATATCATTTCACTTGAATAGATGTAATCGGCAAGTGTTTCTAGATAATACAAATGCAATAAAGCACATCCTGAAAATTCTGACAGTGCCAATTCTAATATACCAGTAGATGATTCTAATGCACTCTTCTTGGCTTGCATCTGTTGCAACTGTTGTTGGTTATTGTTAGTGCCATTTTCAGTTGATGAAGAAGATTCCAACATTATTAATCCCTCCATTAATACCTCTGTATCATGAGCATACTGCATCCATAATAGTGGTGTCATGGGACAATGCTTTGATAGGGTAGCAAATCCATCCATTGATTGTTGAAGTGCCTCCAAATCAGGTTGTGCATTTTGTGATGAGGTGGTTGTGGTGGAGGATGCATTATTATCAGAAGAAGGATTGATATCGTTAGCATATGCCCTACGACGAGGCTCTTGAATAGATTGGACGCATTGATCGTAATTGTAGGACATTGTATTGTATGCAATTGTTTGATAGAACAATACCTAATCTATGATTGTTGGTATATTAAGTAGTATTATTATTAGGGTCGGTGCAGTTGTATTGAATTTATATGGATATGGGTGTTGTTATGGTATCCTTTGTGAGTAATACCTAACACCGAGTTGAGATGTCGGGAAGGGGCTAATACTATGCTTTATGGTTTGATATACTACCTTATGCTGACATCGACTACTACTTTCTAAAGTTTGTTTAGTTTGAAGTGCAGCAAACAGACTACTCAAAACTTTACAGTACTGTTTCCGTGCGTATCAATTTGAAAAAGATACGGAAATGACCTCTAGGGAAAGACAAATTGAGGAAGAAAGGGCTGCTCTTTTAGCTTCTTTGATTCACACATTCATCTGCCTAAACAGATGCATACGCTTTTATTTTCTATCAATCCAAGAGGTAGTATTATACACGATTGTTTAGGCGACCTAAGATTGGGGATATTGATTCGTCGAATCAGTATTACAAACGAGGACGAGAGAGAGGGCATACAATAAATCATAACCTCACACGATAAGATAACATGTCATTGCAACAACACGGAGGAATTGATCAAGACGATCTATTATTTGCAAATCCAGATGAGGACTTCAATCTATTAGGGTTTGATGATGATATGACCTCCATCCTTGCTGATGATATATTAGGTGGTATTGGCAGTGGTGATAGTGGACATGACGATGGTAGGGAATCAACATCACCGTCTACTGCAAATAATAATGGTGATATTCATACCAAATTCATAACAACACTGCATAGGATTGTATCAAATCCGAGTACTAATAAGGCCATATCCTGGTTGACATGTGGAACGGTAAGCCATAGCACACTTTGTGCTCACTGTTAATATGTGTGCATATGATATGAACAATGAAATTATAATTCTGTGTCACACTTCTACTAATCGATAAGGGTTATCTTCTTCATTCGTACAATGCAGCGTTTTCGGATTAACGATAAAGACGACTTTATTAGGAATGTCCTCCCATACTTTGGAATTCGGGGAAACAATAGTAATAATGAAGGAACCAAGTATTCTAGTTTTACGAGACGATTAAAGCGATGGGGGTTTGAAAGGTGAATATCATATATGCTTTCACCTCGATATACTTTTGTTCTTGTCAATTGAACTTTATGATTGACATTTGTTAATTCTACACTCTTACAAAACCTAATATAGGGCATCAAAGGGTCAATATATGGGGGCATATAGTCATCCTGAGTTCCAAAGAGGCGAGGATTGTAGTAAGATCTCATATCCCGGAAAGGGTAAGCAGCATAATCCCTCAAAGGATAAATCCTCCTCCGTGTCAAGGGGAAAGAAACGTCCTTCTCCTACGTTGTCAAAGCCTAGAAGACGGGCATCAACTGGCTCAGTGCCTTTGAATTTTGAGATGCTATTAGATATTACTCCTACTCCCATAACTAAATCATCTGTCGAGGTTAATGAGGGAGCTATTCTCCCTCTGCCAGTTCTTGAGAGCAATAATAGAAATCAATTAAGTGATATGCAAAATTGGCTGTGCGGAGCTAACTTGTTACCAAAGGAAAAAGAACCCGGGCCATTCACTACTGGTAATACGGATGAATTGAATGATCTGAACAATTGGCTAGACGGAACACAACTGAAGAAGGAGGAACCGATACAAACCTTTACTCCAATTCACTCTCCATCTCTGATGGATAATACAGAGGAGCCGTCAGTAGTTTCTACTACATCGTCGAACATTGTTGTGCTTCCTCAACGTGTCGTATCTGGGGGCAGATTGGCACCCCAGATAAACGTATTCAGTGGCGGAGGATTTGCCAAAACAGATACACCCGGAGGAGATTTTGGCCTGTCTCAACAAACGAAAGTAGATGCATATGGTGGTATGAGTATGGAGCCTGATTTGATGAAAAGCAAACCTCGAATGATGCGTCGCCATTCAATTCAAATGACTGCCAACTCGATGCCTATACCATACATGGGTCCTGGCAAAGTCGGCCAAGCATCCCTCTTTTCTTCACAATTGTCTTCACAACTATCTTCACAGTTACTTGGTTCTTTTTATCCTCCCTCTGCTACTAGTGGTGGGTCGGATTTCATCTCTTCGAATAATCTTAATGATCAAAGCAGTACTACCCAGCAAGGTTCGATGAATCAGAATCCTTATCCAAATGGTACTAGTATTAGAAATGAACTGTGGAAGGAGGCTCTTGAAAGAGAGCTACGTCTTCGTAATCTGAAAGCCTCAACTGGCCAGTATTGATACCATTTATATCATTCTGCTTCTTATTATCCGAGCAACTACATTGTATCTAAACTGTAATATAACAATCCTGTTTGCCTATATCTACTTTGTAAGAAGACCACGCAAGCTCATATGAACAGATTCCCTATACGTCATTAAAGAGTAAAGACTAGGCTCGGAGTCTATTGTAGACTCATTTTAGTCCCTATTGCTGCAACTACAATGCCAATCAGGTTGACTAGCATAGCAAACTTTCCTTCCTGTTTCTGTCTAGCAGTAGCCTTATCACCAAGGTTCTTGATAGCACCACGAAACATCAACGAAGGGTATACAAAAATTAGAGCTGTCCCAAACACAGCTCCA
>Ga0214480_100378_pt1 | contig 22660 bp, 13 predicted proteins | sample M1_20Mar14CPVII9_3_FD_165042 | JGI IMG/M metagenome (GOLD analysis project Ga0214480, IMG submission 165042) | Marine eukaryotic communities from Monterey Bay, California, United States - M1_20Mar14CPVII9sort6BwellE17 | ecosystem: Environmental > Aquatic > Marine > Unclassified | place: USA... | reverse complement strand
GATGGTGGACATGTTGAGAAGGGGAATGTTCAAGTATTTGAATACAATGCCCTGGAGGATGAGGATGAACATTACAAGCTTATTAAGGATTATTCACACAATGATGCTAGGAAACAGGGCAAGTGTGATTTATATGATAAGGAAGTTGCCGAGGCCAAGGCTGGTGGACCTGTTAAAAAGGATCCTGTGAAACCCACTCGATCTGCAGGTGTCTTACTTGTTGTTGAGGCCGAGGGTGTACCAGGGGATATGTCCAATCTTGAATCGAAACTTGCAGATATTATGGAAGCTGAGGGTATGCATGCCCTTAAACCAGGAACTGTTACACATGACGGTGCCTCTGGGGAAGTTAAATCTGCACTTTTCCTTGCCATGGAGGAGGGATATGTTGATGCACACTATTACCCTGCCAAACAACACGTTGGACTTGAAATTGTTTTATGGTCTAAAATTGCCAAACTTGATGATTTACGTAAGGTTATTATTGAGGCACTTAATGCCTCATCTGACGGATATTCATCCTTCCGTGTTATTCACGGAGGTATGCTTGGTGCCAAGAATTGGAAGGAGGATATTGAGGCTACTGGTCCTGTTAATAAGAACTTACGTGAGTGTGATCCCGAGGTTAAGGCTGCCGAACCCCAAGTGGGTGAGGGTGCCATGCCTGATGATGTTTTTGCTACCGCAGTCACTAGTGGTTTAACCATGCTTCCTAAGAAGATGGATAAGGTTGTTGCCGTATTGTGTGGTACCGAGGGTAAGGACTCATGCAGTATCGTTAAGACTTTACAGCAACAGAGTAAGGTAGATAAGATTGTGGCCCTATGGGCTTGTCCCGCCGATGGGAAGAAGGCCTCTGAAGACGATGATGTTGTCTCCAACGTTTACGTCTGTGGTGCTAAGGATCTTAAACGTTCTGCCAAGATTGAGGAGGGATATTCTGCCGTGGTTGTTGATCCTCAAGCATCTGAGGACTTTGTCTCATCCTTGACTAAAGAGTTCTGCAAGAAGGGAGATGCTGGACAGCACGTTCTCCTTCGTGACCAAGTGACCATGATGACTGATTTACACACCGATGCCAATGCCGTCTTTTATGCAAGTTGCGTCAAGAACCTTCTCAAGCACATGGTTCGTAGTTCCCGTATCATTGTTGACAAAACTGCCCAATTTGGACTTATTGGTACCAACAACCCTGGCTTTGTTCGTAAGGTTGTTTCTATCTCAAATTCTATCGAGAAGAAGTCTGGAATTCGCACTTCCGTTGAGAAGATGGTTGCTGGACCAGTTGAGCAGCAGAAGAATTATGATCCTGAGCATTACCCCCCTAATGCATACGACGAACGTGATGCATTGAAGCAGTACACCAACCAGGTGCCATTGGCGAGTCAGAGTTTGTACCAACTTGAGGTTTCAGACGCAGGCGATATCAATAAGTTGTCGGCTAAGGTGATTAAGGATGCTTTGGAGGCGGTGGTTAAGTCCAATCCAGGATTTGCTGGTGCCAAGCGTGTTGACTATTCATCTGATATTGGAGACGGATCCGTCAGTGCTGCCATCCTTGCCGCCGGTCATTTCATTGTTACCTGGGATGGTGCTGGACGGTTGACTCTTAATACTCTAACTCTCGGTGAGCAGTACGAGCCAGTACCTCCCAAGGCCGAGGTGCCTGATATGGTATTATCTGGACATAAGAACGGAGTCATCGATGTCTTCCTTAAGAAGCTACCCCCCTCGGCCAAGGTTGCCGTGCGAGAACAGATGCCCCGTGGATCAAACCGTGTTGTTAACTTCAAGAAGGATATTAATGCCATTCCCAACTGTACTGACCACTTCGACTTGTGCCTCGACTTTTCAAAAGACGGTGAGTGTGATGACGAGGAGGAACAGCCATGGATGCATAAGTACTGTTCATTGAGTTGTGGAACATGTGATAAGATGACAATGGGTGGGCCTGGAGGCAAGAATGAGGATAGTATTGAGTAAATTTGAAAATAGATGATTGGTGCATCAGCAAAGCCCCACAAATTCGCTTCTTATGGCGGAGCTTTATGTGATAACCTGTGAGAGTGTTTACTTTAGCAGTCTTAATATAGTTGGAACTACACAGATGAACATTTTAGTATATACTGTGTCATTATCTTTATTATCAGCTAAACAAAGTTGTAATCTATCAAGGTAGTCAACTTATCTCACTTCATACATGAGTTGAGTCTAGCTACTATATTCAAAGCACAATTCATCAATCTATCTCCAACCACCCCAAGATACTCTGATTCGTGGCTTTTGATTAAACAAGAGTATATTGAAATTGGTTCTTATCTCTACTTCCAGACTCTTCTAGAATGTGTGTTTGGTTGTTAAGTGCGACAAAATTTGGTCATTTTAGGCAAAAAAGATGCATGTCTGCAGACACAAGATGCTCACTCAAGATGTCAATGATGTATTGATGGTGGTAATACTACACAACCTACTAATGGTGTTGTTCTCATAATTGCTGATATTTACTTCTGGTAAGTGCATGTAGTGTGATAGCGGAGGGGTGAGACTATTTTGTTTGTCGGAGTGTAGATGTAGTACTTTAGAGGAATCCTTTATGGTTATGGGCTGATTGTCATTTATTGTTTGATGTTATGTCGGGGCTCAAAGTCGCAACAAACCAAGACACTGGTCATCAATCATGACAAAGATTATATGTATTAGATATAGAAGAGTGTTTAAACCACGTGTTGGTCGATGAGCATCTTTTATTTTATACATGAACAAATGATATGATATGATATATGCTATTGCAACTTACGCTTTTATTGCTGTCAATACATATCAAATACCTGACATATCTTTTAATCTCTTCACATAGACAATTGGTAGTATTACAATATTATATATATCATTACCGCATAATTAATAACCAACTAATAATAACACTTAACACCAAAAGAAGAAAAAGATATAAAAAGCAGCGTCAACTATTAAAGTATGACGAAACATAATGGTCATAAAACAAGGCAATATAGTAGACTTGGTCTATTACAATGGAGCATTTTATTATTCTCCCTTAGTTTAAATCCAACGAAAGGAGTAGACGTTAATGTTGTTCAACAGCAGAAGGTACTGTATCTTTAAGTATTATCCTATTACTATTATTACATTTTAAATCTCACTATTAACTCCCCTGGTCACTTCAACATATACTCTTAGGGTACTGACAATGGTGTCATTGATGCTGAGTCATTTAGTGTCAGTGATGGAATGCGGCGTTTACAAGATTTCTCACATGGTCTGCTACGAGGTCGCACAGGTGGACAAGGCAACGATGAAGAAAATCCATTGGAAGCAGTTTCTCTTGCCAAAGATGTACTCAAAAGTCACCTTAACCAAGTCAAGACAAGGAAGGAAAAGTTCCTCAGTAGCAATAGCAATGAAGAAGCATTGACCTTGCTTTCCTCATATACCGACGAAGCAAAGGCGGTGGCTCAGATTGCAGCCACTAGTGTAGATCATACCAAGGAAGATAGGGACATTCTCGACTCCTTTTCCCTTGCAAAGGAGGAGTTACATCAACGTGACCTACAAGCTCTTCTCTCTGATGAACTCATGCATAAAGAAGAACTTGCTTCTCTTCTCTTTGACGATGATGTGATTGACTTTATGCAGCATACTGCTGACGTCCTTGAAGATATCGAGAACGACATTATGCCAAATAGTCACCATCGACGAACGAGCAAGAACACTGATCAACAAAAGCACAACAAGTTTCAACCATATTCCAGTTCTCCAAATCTACCTTTTAGTGATCACGGTCATATGAAGCTTCCCAAACTCAAAGTTGTTGAACAATTGAAGGCAAAGAGGGGAATTCACGGTCAGCGTCGTCTAGAGGAGGATCTTGCTCCCCAATGTAGAAAGAAATGTGATGAAGAAAATGAAGACAGCTATCTATGTAACTGCCAGCGCCTATCTGATTGTGCTAAAGAACTCAGTTGGTATGACATGGCTGTTAGAACACTGGGAGGATTTGTGCAAGGCGATGCCGATGTGGACGACTACGGTGGACTCAACACAGAGATGGAGGACATCAATGTCTTTGATGCAAGAAATGATATGGGGTTTAAGATTGTTCGTATCCAAGATCTTGCGCGAGTTGAAGTTATGACTGAAGATACATGCACTGATTTACTTGAAGAACTCCACACTGCATGCGATGAAGAAAGTTGTTCAAGTCGAAATGAGTACTCCTTACCTCTGTCTGTAGATGACGTGTGCAATGCTGTTAACACAACATCAAAGCTCAAAGTCAAGGTGATGGGGGACTATTATGACTTTCGTAATTGGATTGTGCCCGGAAGAAGAAGAACGCCATTCAATACGGTCTTTGTCACATCAGAAACATACAATGGTAATTTAGGCGGCGTTGCCGGTGCTGATGCAAAGTGTCAAACTCTAGCCAACAACGCCAAGCTGCCCGGAACTTATTATGCTTGGATCTCTAGTGACGACAGTAACAGCAGTCCTTCCAAACGCTTTAAACGGAGTCCCTATCTCGATTCACTATCGTACCGCCTTGTTGATGGTAGGGAGATTGCTAATAATTGGGCAGATTTAACAAATGGAAGCCTCCAAAGGCCAATCAATATGGATGAAAAAGGTTCGAAGAGTGTGACTGCTTTCGTTTGGACTGGTATATTTTTTTACGGGGATGTTTTTTTTAGCTCGTTCAACTGCAATCAGTGGACAATGGGTGGACATTCTAACACGCCTTCAGCGTGGAGTGGTGTAATTGGGACTTCTGGAAAGGCCAACAATGAATGGAGTGCGAACACATTGGCTAATGGTGGGTCTGCCACCTGTAACCTGTCAAACCGACTTTATTGTTTTCAACAACAAGAGGTAAGTTAGTATCTTTGGATATCAAATTATCATACATGCCAAACCAAAGATGCTTTTGATCTTTGTGCCGAACTTACCCCTAATCTTCTTCTTGCTAAATATTCCCCAGATTGAACCAGAAGAAACTCCTCTTAATACCAAACACGCAGTTCGTTGTTGTAAGGATGACTCACCCATCATTGATATCGACGCTGAATTGTGGTCACAGAAAAAGGCAAGTTGTCCCTTTACAATGAAGCAGTTATGGACCGGCGAGTCTCAAGAAGTGACATCTCAAGATACCTTTCTCGGGTATACCCTTTATTCTAACCGGAAATGTGACGGTAGTAATACTGTGATTGGTGATGAGAAGTCACCATTTTCTCCTGCTCAGTGTCGAGACCTTTGCAACGAGGATTCATCATGTGTTTCATTTGAGTATCAGAGAGAATCAAGCATATGTATTCTCTCGTCATCATGTAATCATTACGACCTAACTAAAACACACCAAAAATTCAACTGGTATTTTAAGCACTGGTCAGTTCTTCCACCAGGATATACAAAGTATGAACATCGTAAATGTGATGGGGGTACATCATTTCAGACAAGAACGACACAAGAATGTGCTAATAAGTGCAGCGTCGATCGAGAGTGTGCCTCCTTTTCCATGAACCTTGAAACACAAAGCTGCAATCTTTCAAGCATTTGCACCCACTACGCAGAGACGACAGAGGATACTACTTCTTCCTTCAACTGGTACCTGAAGCAAGACGATGACGATAAAGAAAATGAAGAATGCCCATTCTTGACATATGACAAAGCTAAGGTGAGTATTCTACAAGCTCAGTGTGCTTGCAAATCATATCATGTAAATGATTCTCACACTTTGTGTCTCTCTAGGAATACTGTGAGGATGCAGGTGGTCGTGTGTGCACTAAAGATGAGATTGAAGATGGTTGTGCTGAATTCACCGGGTGTAGCTTTGACACGTCACTTGTTTGGTCAAAGTCAGAAGCATCTCCAGAGGTTTGTCCCGCTACAAGTTACCACAGTGGTGGGGAGTTTGTCACTGCATTTGAAACATTGTATGAAGGTCGAAATACAAGCATGTTTGAGGCAGGCAATCCTATGCGCAAAAATCAGAGTCAGGCTGCCAAGTCTGACTTTTTCAATACTCAATTCCCAACAGGTTTTGCTCAGGATGTGACTCTACCTCATGGAATAGCAAAGATTGAGGAAGTTTGTACATCTGGTGTCTGTCAGTCAGTTTATTTGTATGAGTATGAGAACATCTTGTCAACCACCAAGGATCTCTATTGCGATGCTAAAATCGGGCCTCCATCTTTATTGGCGAAGGCAATTGATACATCAATGAACTTTCTCCTTGGCCCACGTGTCTCCATTGGGTCACTCAGATCTACAGCAAATGCAGTCACTAGTTGTAAGTTGACTATGTGTGTTTATGAGTTGTTGTCTGATTTAGTTTTGATCTCACCCAATTCTTCCAATCACAGTCGACCCTGATGAGAGCCCTCCTGAACCTCGTTGGCTTAGTTGGTACACAAATCTAACTGATAAAGACTCAATCGACTTTTACAATGAGTGGACTTCAGCATACGAGAAAATTGAGGATCCAGAAGTTGACCCAATTTGGCTTGGTGACTACCTTATTATCAGAGACCCAAATTCCTTTATTGTGTCACCGGCAAAAGATCCAGAGGACCAGAGTGTACTGGATGAAATTTATTGTGTCGATGAGACAGTTTTCAGTGGATCAGTGGAAAACTGCCAGGAATATTGGCTTACAGATGATATCAACCCATATGAAGACCTGACATGGTACACAAGTATTTCATATCCAACCAGTGATGTTGCTCCATTTGATCAAGCCTGTGATGATGCTGATTTCTGCAAAGTTGATTGGTTGGAGAATGCTACAAATCCATTTGAGGAAGAAGATGCTGGATGCTATGCCTTTTATAATGATTGTCGAGAAGCTGACCCAGGAAGATATCGCTGTAAAGGGTTTTGGGATTACTGTAGAACTAACCTCACTGACTCTGTTCCTGGCTGGAAGTATCCTAAAGAAAGTTGCAAGGATACTAGCATATCGGAGCTGGATTTTGTCACGTGTCCATCACAATGGCTTAATGATACCAAGAACCGATATATTGACGAGCGTGAGCAAAATGAGAGCTGCTACAACTTCTGGGATTATTGTCGTAATGAACTTGATGAAGAGTATCCGGAGTGGAAGTATCCTCGACCTTCATGCAGGGATGATAATGGTATCGAAATTGGCACTTGTCAAGAATTATGGTTGGATGATGAAACAAACCCATATTCTTCCGAGGACAATCTTGCGTGTCATGACTTTTGGGATTATTGTCGTTTAGAGCTAGTTACCAATCATGAACGCTATGCTTGGCCTCTTCCTAAGAACCCAACAGTTGATGACTTCATGCCTGGCTATTGCTGCCGTGATAACCCCCTGACAGCTCGCACAACTGAATTTTGGGGAGATCATGTAAGTAAAGATGTCCTGAGTTACATCTTTCATGTTACATTCTCTTTCTCATTCATTCTTCTTCAAATCTTCTATCATCAGTACACTGAAGATCGTGCTAATCGTGGCATGAAATGTAAAGATCGAGGCGAATGGCATATGGGCATGTCTCCTGAGGCTTGTCACCATGGCGGAGGTGAATTCTATCGCTCGGCTTGCATAACTCTGAAACGTTGCATCGATTCCAGACCAAGAGAGGGAGAACCAGGATATAGGAGTACCTTTGAAGAATGGGTCAAGGAAGAAGAAGTTGAAATCTATGATCCATATACCGAAGAGCAGTGTGATACTGCAAGAGTAGCACTTGATTATGAACCAGACCATCTTGATGATCAGGAGATATGTGATACATTCAACGAGTTACTGTGCGATGAGTTCTTTGAAGATTTACAATGGTTAGAGGATGAAGCCGCAGAAGGCCCGGTCAAGTTTGAGCAAGTGAAATACACAGCCATTGAGTAAGTTGACTTATGATGATGTTGTTTTAACGATTGGTGAACTCTCTGCACTCACAAAATTTACTATTTCTCAAAGATATCCCAAAGATACACCTCTCTTCTTTAAGCCATTACCTAAAGAGAAAGAATTCATTAGAAGAAGCGACAGTGCCAATGAAAGCGAAGACTGGGACGACGTCGTGGATACATTGGAAGTGGCAAAACGTTCCCTTGGATTCATCAAGGGTAATGCAATGGATGCCATAAACAAGTATATTGCTATTCAAGAAAATAAAAGGAAAGTTGCAAAGGTCAAATGTGATAAGTTCCAAATCATATATGATGGTACCTTGAAATTTAAGGAAGCTACACAAAATACTTGTTTTAAGCTTCTAAAAGTGGTTGCAGGTGTTAGCAATCCTGTTTATAATATATGCTTGGCAGCATTTAAAACAACTATTGTGAAATCATTCGCAGCAAAAACAAAACTGAGAAAATGCAATATAGTGAAGGAAGTGGGAGCTTACCTATCAGATACACAAAAGTTCACGTTGTGGGCGGTCCATTATACACTCAAATTAGCGTGAGTTCACTGTGTATTTATTTGGGTCTTTTCATATATCTCACATTTACTTCCCCAGGCATGAAGGAGTTGACACTGCACTTTTTGCTCATAAATTGAGGGAAAGCAAGAAAGTAAGACAGTATGAATATGTTGATGCGACTTATCAAAATGTGATCAACCACTTTCAATGGTGAGTTTACGATTCGTGTGCATTAAACATAGAAAATCAACTTGTTATTTGTTAATTATCTTCATCTTCTACCCTGAAAGGACCCATGATGCGCTTGGTGTAATGACAAATAACACTATCAATCAGCATACACAGATGCGTCAAGAGTTACAAAACAGACATCAGGACATTGCTAATGATATGGGTCAATGTAAGTAACCTATCGATTCACATGTTGCACAAACAAAAGAAGAAGAACTAACAAACAATCTATTATAGACAACACATGCTTGTCCAATCATCTGGGAAATGAGATCTTAAGGGAACTCAAAGCAAAGACCGGTCCACTAAGCCCTCTGTGCAGCAGATTATTAGGTTTTGGCTCTAATCGGCGGCTTAACGATGATGATGAAGCATTTGAATTGACGGCTGTATGGGGAGGAGACTCGTTGATGGGCCAATTAGCTGAGTCAATTGGTAACGAAAGGATGATTATGTCAAAAGAGAACGAGATTATCGACAATCAAGTTGATATGAAAAATATTACTCAAGCAATGAAAGATCGAATGGCAACCCTTCAGGAAACAGTTGATAATATTGCAAAGAAGCTGGATATTAACCCCACCAAGTCAGATGCCAAGTCAAAGAAGTCTAAGAAGGCAAAATCACAACCCAAAGAAGCCCAAGATTCTGAGACAGACGATGCTCTGTTCCACCGTAACCTTCTTGCTGTCGAGGAAGCGGTGATGGATAAATTTGATATGATGGAGAGCCAAGCCAAGTCAATGGCGAAGACGTTTGAAGGTAAGGTCGAGTCAATTGAGAGTAAGGTTGACAGCATGGAGAGTAAAGTTGAATCGATGGAGAATAAAGTCCAGTCTATTGAAGGTAAGGTTGGCAACGTGGAGACTCAAGTCCAGTCCATTGAGAATAAAGTCCAGTCTATTAAAGGTAAGGTTGACAACATGGAGAAGACAATGGAAGAAATGAAAGATATGTTATCTCAGTTGATGATGAACAGGGGAGCAGCAGAGGCAGATGCTTAAGTATTATATACAACAACAAGGAAATAACGTATATACAGGAAATAGGGTGTAATCACATATAAATATCTGTTATTAAATACAAGCGGACCACATGAAACAATTGGACAGATAGATTACGCTCTCATCGCGTACGTTCTTGCCGGTATCCTTTTACTAACCAACTGTCAAAAAGTGAGATGATGAGTTGATCAGCGAGCTATGAAACAGTGGAGAGTGGAGATGTATTGTATTAATATAATGTAGTACAGACGACGTTAATAAATAAAATATAATGACGGTGGAATTATTATTCAATCAATCATTATCGGCGGCGACGGCCTCGACCAATGAATCAACAACCACCAACAAACGACGACAACCTCTCTCATCACTAAACTCCAATACACCCAGAACACCACTTGATGGTAAGAATAATAATAATAAATCAACTACTAACGATATTACCAAATCAAAAAGGAGACGATCAAAGAAGGTACGGTCACGTGAAATTTATACCCCATTGATTGTTAATCAACAATCAATTTCTACTACACAGAATAATAAGCAACGGTCAACTGCTGTCAATGATAATGGTACTTCAGCAATATCACCACTGCAGCCGCCGACCCTACCGGATAAACAGGCGGCGTTGCCTAAATCTATAAATAAATCATCTGAAGAGTTATTATTGGATAAGGATAGCAGCCACAGTAACAATAATCAACAATATATCAAACCCTCAGATGATGATATTATTACCACAATACAATTATCAGATTGTAACCAATCATTACAATCTAATACAACAAAAATATTAAACTTTGGGTATAATGCAAATATTGTTGGTAAGGTACGTTTATTACCACTCCGTGTTGTGGCACCGTCTACGTTATTATCCAAACATTGTCATAAGGAAGAAGGGATAATATCTGTGCAATTTATTAGTGTACCAATACAATCAGGATTTGATACGTTAGATGACGAATATGATGATATTCAGTTTATGGCAGGGAAGGTATTATCACTAAAATTGAAACAGAATGAGTCAAAGATTATACATGTGCTTTGGACACCTAAGCAAGAGGGTGAAGTGCGCGAGAAGATGGTAATGGTAACACCTTGGGGTGATAAGGTTGATATATCCTTGATTGGGATTGCTCGTGTCAGTATTGATAGTGGGGAGAGTGTTAGTCAGGAGCAACCAGCACTTGATATATCGTCTGTTGCTCAGGGCGACGAGGACACGAGTGAAGATACAACAGCAGCAGTCTATCAAGGCAGAGATAATATTACATACAATGCACAACAATGGGAAGATGAGCAATGTAAAACCTTCATGACATGGCTGAACAACATATTTCATCCACTTAACAACAACTCAGTGTCACCAGTGGTAAATGAAACTCAACTAATAACAGAATGGCAAAATGCCAAAACACTATTCAACTCAAACAAAATGATGAATATACGAAGTGCAATCGATCGTGAGGTCAAAGAAGGTCGATTGGCAATTACACCTCGGAGTAATCGTAATGTACTTGATGAGGTTTATGTTCAAGAACAGTTGACTAAGTTATTACTTTCGTATACACCACGGTGGTTGCAGTTGGGGTTGGGTGTTGTACTTGCTTTGGATGATGATCAGTTTGTCAAGGTAAGTTTGCCTTGCTATATTTGTACTCTGTAAGACATGTTTCTCACCCTTCAGTCTCCCTACATCATTCGTATACTTGCTGATGTAAACAGATGAGTAATCAAATGACACGAGAATCATTGAAGAAGATCATACTCCAACGTATACTCTCAGAACCATCCACGGTTAAGAAGTATACTGGTGGATTATGCAAAACACCCTCGGGCAAGTTTGAAAGTCAAATGCGCATATCAGTTCATCAACATGCATTGTCTCAGATTATGATACTAATCTTTTTCCTTGATAAGGCCAAGATACATAATATCCTTACAGACAACCCGTGTCTCTTTGAAAAACCGTCCAACATGAAATCATCCGAGGAAGTTTTACTTTCATTATGTCAAGATTGTTTTTCAAAGCAGGGGAGTACTATTCGTCATCTTGACTATGAGGGAATCTCTGTTACTCATTGTCAACATCCACTGGACGAGTATGATTTCATCGTTAAGAATTTAGCAGTTGACTTAAAAGATGGAGTATGTCTAGCCAAGATGATTGACATTATCACCGAACATAGGCCAAATCTACTCTCATCAATGAGACTACCAGCATCTACACGTGAGCACAAGATGTATAATGTCAATATGGTACTTGCCGTATTACGTCACTTGGGAGTACCTGATATTTCAGACATTACTACTGCACATATTGTAGCTGCTCATCAACCACGGGTTATTCAATTATTATGGTCGAGTATTATCTACTTTGATATACCAGAATTCAAGCATGAAATTATTCAATACAAATCTTCAAGATTGATTCAAAGTCACGCAAGGAGGTTCATGTCGACAAGATCATATCAACTTGCACGACGGGGATCAATCTCGTTTCAATCACTACTCCGTGGTTTCTTAGTTCGGACTGCGTTCAAGAGAATGAATGATGCATCGACATTACTACAAAAGATTTGGCGAGGTCATCATGCTAAGGTGTTATATGAAAGAGATTTAGTGAGTATTATTGCAACACAAAGCTTATGTAGACGATATATAGCACGGAACCAAGTTGAACATATGTCCAGAGTAATGAACAGTGCATCAACACTCATTCAGAAGATCTGGCGTGGATACGTCTGTAAGATTGAGTATGGCTGTGATTTAATGGATATCATCACTATCCAAACCATTGTCAGAGGTAGAAGAGCTCGACAAGACTTTGCCCATCAGTTTGGAAATATTCTACTGATTCAAAGAGTCTCCCGTGGATTCATAGCAAGATTAGAGAGTCACAGGCGGCAATCTGCAGTATCAACATTACAATGTGTTTGTAGAAGCTTCATTAGTCAAGTTCGAGTTGATAGGAGAAACAGCCTTATGAACAATGCTTCAATCGACATCCAGCGTATAGTTAGAGGTTATTTTGCTAAGCTTTCGTACGGATTTGACCTGATGGATGTCATTACAGCACAAAGTGCCTGTCGACGCTTCATTGCCAGAAAGAGAGCAGCTCGACTTCATTCAAGTGCAATCAAAATCCAAAGTATAGTAAGGATGAGTATGTCAAGGCGATTCTACTCCAAGTCAAGAAGAGCTGCTTGTACGATACAAAAGTATGTCCGGAGGATGATTGCATTAAGCCAGCTATCTTTTCGCGAGAAGCACGTTGTTTGCTTACAAAAGGCTTGTCGAGGTTGGTTGTGTAGAAAGCAATTTGCACAAAGAGTAGTCGTTCAATCAGTAGAAGATGAACTACTTGAATCTGTTATCCATGAAGAAGACGAAAGAGAAGAATTAAGCGTGGCTAGTAATTCTGTCTTTGAGACAGCGACTCATTCATTGTCATCACAAAACCTATCACCACGCGACGATTCTTGCTCTCCGATTGTCAATTTGGACCATGAAGTTAATCATGAAGAGGATGGTGAAGAGATTTCTTTTTGTACTAGACACGCTCGTCGTAAGCGAGATGTCTGTTCAGTAGGATTGATCTCTAATATCGTTGATTGTGACACGAAACAGGTAAAGGTTGAAAGTGATAATCAACTTGGTAATGACATCAAAGACGACGCTGTATCATCTTTGTCAACTTTGCCTTCCACAAGTATAGTTGCCAAAAAGAGAGGTGCTCTGTGCAATATATCAAATCTCTCTCCAAACAAGTCAGACTGCGCTGTAGCTAAGGAATATGAACGACTAGATCATAAACAAGTAGCACTTTGTAAGGCTGGAAAGGAAGAAGTCGAACATGATTGGCGGCTGAAAGATTCAGAGATAACCGAACAGGAATGTCTACCTGTTGCAGCTGGTTTGAGGAGGAATGTAAACGATCGAACAGACGGAGAGACTCTGGTTGCTGACGTTTCACCAAGAAGAGATGAGAATGCTATTCTGCAGGATGATACTATTAGACATATGAGGGAGATGAATATTGAGAAGGAAGCAAGTGCCACAACTATTCAATCATTCTTCCGACGTTACTCTTCTCAGACAAAGCACACAACTTTGAAAACTGGCGTCCTTCTATTTCAAGCACGTTATCGTGGCTGCCTTGCAAGAGCAGTATTTCGAAACATGAACATTGAAAGGAAGAGAACGGCAGCGTTGACAATTCAGAAACTCTATCGAGGACATGCAGCAGTAAACAACTTTTCCACGATCAAGTCTGCAGCCATACTCATCCAAACTACAATCAGGAAGTATCTTCATACGTCAAACCACTGCTACCTCCGAAAGTGTACTGTTCTCATTCAGGCTAAGTTTAGAGGATTCCAGGTAAGGCGTCAATTGGTAAACGAGCAGTTCGAATTATATCAGAAAGTTTCGTATGATGCAGAGTCACTACAATACAACGAATCTTCTGCGGCAACACAAATCCAACGAGTATGGAGAGGCTCTACTATTAAGCGTATATTCGCCGCCAAGTTGGAATTGTGTCGAGACATTATAGCTGCGGCGACTTTAATACAAAGTAAGCAATCTTCTGCGGCAACACAAATCCAAAAAGTATTTAGGGGCTTCAAAATCAACGTCGAATACATGCTGACTGTCATTTCAGCTATCAAAGTTCAGTCTATTGGCAGAAGCCACATTGTTAGTAGCAAGTACCGCCGTATTCAAAAAGGCATCACTCTTATTCAGGCTAATTTCAGAGGTATAAAAGCAAGACGAGGTATTGCCTTGCTAGAAGTTAATGCAGGCATCATTCAAGCCACTGGCCGCCGATTCTTGGCAAAACTAGAGTCATCTAGAGCAACTGCCGCAGTGACAACACTGCAACGTGGTGCAAGAAGAATGCTCACTCGTATGCACAGCGAAGTAGAGGATTTTGCAGCTACAGAAATCCAAAGAATATTTAGAGGCTTCAGAGTAAATGTTGACTATATGCTTACTGTCATGTCAGCAATCATTATTCAATCTGTAGTCAGAGGTAGACAATCAAGACGCATCGTCAATATTCAGAGACAAGCTATATTAACAATTCAAAGTGCGGCGAAGAACATGCTCATTAACATGCATAATGAAGTCGAGTGCTTTGCATCAACACTCATTCAGAAGATCTGGCGAGGATACAAAGCAAATGTGGATTTCATACTATTGGCAGTATCAGTTATCAAAATACAATCTCTTGTCAGAGGTAGACGAGCTCGACAAGTCGTTGCGCCTCAACTTGGAAGTATTCGACTGATTCAAAGAGTATTTCGTGGCTTCTTAGCAAGATTAGAGAGAGATAGGCGCACTGCTGCAGTGTCGATATTGCAACGAGCTTCAAGAGCCATGATCATAGGTCGTATCAATAGAGAGGTGAAATATTACGCAGCCACGGACATACAACGAATATTCAGGGGTTACAGAGCAAATATCGATTTCATGCTGACTGTCATGGCAGTTATCAAAATACAAACATTTACACGTTCGATTCTAGAGGCAGCGAATGCAAAACGGCTAGCTAAGGAGGCATCAGCGAGAAGACATGCATTAGCAAGACAGGCTGAATTGGAGAGATTGGAAAGGTTAGAAAGACAAAAGCAATATGCTCTCAAGAAGGCTGAGAATGAGCGACTTGATAAGGCTAGGTTGACAGCCGAGAAAGCCAGACAACAAGAAAGGGAGAGGAAGATTGAATTTGAGAAGGAACTTGCTCGTCAAAACGCTGAGAATGAAAGACGCGAGAAGGCAATATTAGCAGTGGTCGAGTCAGCAAGGCAAGAACGGAAGAAAAGAGAAGCAGTATTAGTAGGCAAAGCAGACCCGACGAGAAGTATTAATGTCTTGTCAGAACATAAACAGAGTGGGTCAAAGGTCAACGAGAAGAGAATAGTTGCCACAAGAGAGAATAGGGATCATACAAGTCTCAGGACACCTGGTTCATGCAGCACTCTTAGTTCAATTAGTCGTCAAAACATGGTCAAATCGATTCGTCGAGGTAGTAATACACCGCCTTCTTTCCAAGATCATCAACAAGAATCAGTATCGACAAGATCTAGATCATCTCCAAATGATCACAGCAAACACTCATTGAAAGTTGAAAGCAACACACCCAGAAGCAAGGCTGTACAAACTATTCAAACCAGCAAGAAGTTTAATGAAGTGCTGAAAGCTGTTACAAATTTAGAGAAGATTACTCAACAATCCATTGAGGATTGCGAGTTCATCGTTCAAACAAATGTTCAGAACAAAATGATGACTATACTTCGAAGATGCAATCGAAGCTCACCACACCTCGAGCTTATCCGTGGTATCCTATCAGTCTTCATAAACATCTCTCAACACTCTTCAACTTTATCTCGGCTGGCAAATGAAAAAGGAATAGACATTCTGACAGACGTAATACAAATGTTTAGAGACAAATCGAACATCTTTGCTCAATCATTAGAACTTTTAGAAAGATTTCTACTAAGCAGTGAGAGTTTGATATTGAAGTACTCTACACCCGAGAATAAGAAGCGTCTGATAATCGTCCTTTCGACGAGTCGTGGACAAGTAGAAGAGTTTGATGATATACAACGAGGAGTCCACATCTTGGAGAGGGTTATTAACAAGCTATTCTAATTGTGTGTTTAGGTTTATGAATCATTAAAATAAGATGAGTAGTGTTAAGTACACAACTCATGTCTTCTTATCTTTCCATACTACTAGACGATAATCTTTACCTCTGCCGCCATTGCACACAAAGCCGTCTGCCTTTTCATTGACTATTGGTATCTCAATTGGAGTGTACCGCTCCTTCATTAACCTTTCAAATACGTCGACACCTACACGAAAATCTGGCAACACACCTACCACACATCCTCCAACTTTCAATAGACTTTGTATTGTTTTATTCAACACTACAGCACACTCTTCATTATAAATACAATCAGCAAATATTATGGTGTCAACCATCATATCAGTGTCTCTTTGTTCATTACAATTTATGTAATAATTCCAATCGATGTGCTTCACTGTTATACATTCATCAAGCTCATTATCTGAAACATTTATACTTAGACCTTGTACTATTTCATCAACACCATCTGAACATATCAACTGAATATCTTCAAGTATATCGGTACTGCTTTTTATCTTTCCTAAAAGCAAAGAAGGCAATCCAGACGATCCGGCACCGAGCTCTATTACCGTTTTATTATTGCCAAAAAGCATGCTGAAGTATTTGTTTTCATCTATTTCTTTCCTGTTGGTATACTCTCCTGCCCAGTGACATATCTGATCGGCAAGGATAAGACCTCCTCTCCAGGGGTATGTACCTGTGCCACCATGCTCTTTGCTTTTTCGAATAGTCAATAGGATTGATGTATCGACACGATCCTCTTTTCCTAGTATATTGAGTTTCAATGTCTGCTTCTCCATTTTACTTTCAGCATTGACGTCATCACTTTCAATAGGGCTTTGTAGTACAAGTTGTGATCTGATATGCTTGCCGGCCGAGCTCGTAATTTAAATGATATGCATCCATTATCATCATTGTCGCATATATTGCCCTCTTCATCCATTGATACTATCATACCATCAAGTGTTGCAATTGCTTTATCACGAACATTCTCTATATGCAACTCAATAGCTACTATGCAGCAGTCATTATCACTATTGTTGCAGGTTAGGAAAGCAAACCTATCAACCCAACAGCTATTTTCCTCTACAAGATCTTTCAAACTATCCTTAGCTTTTGGTAGACGGCTGATTGATAATGGTATATCACTTAGGACAAACCGATTTTGCATATTCAAAGTACTATATCTTCCTGATTGATTGTACTTAGTTGATGCACTATAATGAGAAGAAGAAGAGAGAACCTACAATAGCACGCACCTGCAAGATCATGGATTGCGTCACAAGCGTTACGGTATGCGTCACGAGCGTCACGAAGCGTTACTTAGCGTCACGAGCGTCACGTATGCGTTACGTTGCGTCACGAAGCGTCACGAGATACCAACGAAAAAGCAAGTAAAGCGTCACGATGCGTTACGAAGCGTCACGAGCGTTACGAAAACGTCACGAAGCGTTACGATGCGTCACGGATCGTCACGATAATAAGCGTCACAAGCGTCACGAAGGTGGTATCCATGATCTTGCTGTACCCCGCCGATATACCCCGATATAAAGAGTTTTCCACATGTAAGCAAAAAAGCTCAATTTCATTTCTATCTTTATTTGCAATTTGCAAAACACAACTAAATAAACTCCCCTCCGTAGTTAGTAGCCTAAAGCACCGCTCTTACCACAATTACTACAACAATATCATTATTAACAATGTCGACAACAGCAACTATTGATTCAGCCTCAGCCTCGGCCGAAGGCGCTGATGCCAGCAGTGGAAACACTTCAAAAGATGTCGTAATGGGTGAAAGTACATTATCTGCTGATGAACTCACCACCAACCCACCTACCACAACTGCAACATCCTCAGCAGATGATGACGGTTCAGATACCTTCCTCTTTACATCCGAATCAGTTACCGAAAGTCATCCTGATAAATTATGTGATGTAATTTCCGATGCCATTGTCGATGCATGTTTAACACTTGATCCAGCATCACGTATTGCCTGTGAAACAGTCTGTAAAACAGGTGTTGTTATTGTATTGGGTGAGATTACAACATCTGCCTCTATTAATTATGAACAAGTTATCCGGGATGCAGTACGGGATGCAGGATATGATGATCCAGCGAAAGGATTGGATTATAAAACATGTAATGTCATCGTGGCATTAGAGGAGCAATCTCCCGATATTGCACAATGTGTCGATGCTTCGAAAGTTGAAGATATTGGTGCGGGAGATTCAGGTGTTGTATTCGGATATGCATGTGATGAAACACCTGAATATATGCCACTAAGTCATGTATTGGCAACAAAACTAAGTGCTCGATTAGCCGAGGTTCGTAAGGATGGTACATTAGATTGGGTCCGTCCCGATGGTAAGACACAATTAACAATGGAATATGGATATAACGATCAAGGCGTGCCAGTACCCAAGAGGGTACACACTATTGTTATCTCTGCACAACATTCCGAGGAAGTATCCAATGATAAAATTGCAGCAGATTTATTGGAACATGTTGTTAAAGTTGTTATACCCGAGAAGTATTTAGATGATAAGACATTATATCATATGAATCCCAGTGGAAGGTTTGTTATTGGTGGTCCACACTCTGATGCCGGTATGACAGGAAGGAAGTCAATTGTTGATACCTATGGTGGATGGGGATCCTTTGGTGGTGGAGCATTAAGTGGTAAGGATGCAACTAAAGTTGATAGGAGTGGATCATATGCCGCACGTTGGGTGGCTAAATCATTAGTTGCCGGAGGATACTGTACACGATGTAAGGTACAATTATCATTTGCTATTGGATTGGCACATCCAATTTCAGTTAATGTGAATACATATGGTACCATTAGCAATAAGAATGGATTGGGTAGTGAACGTGATTTGGTAAAGTTGGTTGAAGAGAAGTTTGATTTACGACCTGGATGTATTGTGAAGGAATTGGATTTGAGGAGGCCTATTATGAGAAAGACTGCGGCATATGGACACTTTGGTAGGGAGGAAGAGGAATTCAAGTGGGAGAAGGTTCGTGAATTGTAGAAAGAAGAATGTGTTTTGTGTTTAAGCTTTTAAAAACAACTCGTTAGTATCTATAGAGATTTAGCTATGTTCTTATCCAATATTCTCAGGGCGTACCAACTTTACACACGCGCAATTTGGTACTTCCAATCGATTAACAAATGTTAGCGTACCATCATTTTTATTAACCCGATAAGAAGATAGGTCATGTGAATGTTGGTTACAAACAAGGATGTGCTCACCACAGTTAGATATACAAATACATCGAGGAGTGACACCAGTTGAGACTCTTTGCACGAATTCTAATGAAGGTTGGTCGTCTAAACGAAAAACCGATATTGAGTTGTGCAGTCTTGCTGCAGCATAAACATATTTTCCATCAGGAGACCACACTGCATCACTTGCCCATCTTCCATTGTTGTATTGTTTTTCTTCAGATGAATCTATCGGCCAATTCTCAGGATATATTGATATTGGTTTTCCTAATCCTTTAAAGCTACCATCATCTTTCTTTCCTATAAGCCAAATTTCACCAGACATCTCAAGAGAGACAACAGCAATTTTGTCATGTACTGGATTGATGCTTAAACTTCGTGGTCCTCTCCCCGGAGGAGAAGCAAGTCTATTCCTTTCAGTACTTTGCAATGAGTCATCTCCATCAGTATTGGAAGTAGTGGTAATTTCATACTGAATGATGGCATCAGATCCTAAATCACAACATACTGCCACTGTAGAAGAAGTTGATGTAATGATAGTTGTTGAGTGCGCATGTGATGTACCCTGTCGATCGACATCAACATTTGATCCAGTGGTACCAAATGGAATGCAAACGTGTTGTGTGTATTCATTGCCATTGCTTGATCCAAAGATGGTTAATACACCTTCCTTTTCTCCATAATTACAAACAAATATACTCTCCCCATTTCCAACATCCGAGCTGATAATATGGCAAGGATATGAACCTCTTGTATCTAAGCGTTGTCCAATAGCTTTTGCTTGTATTTTAGTACCATCAATTTGAATAGAGTATGGTTGCATCTCTCCCTTTTCGAGTTCAGATACAATACAGAGACCACCATTTCTTAATTCTAATGGGCGACACTTATCTTTTCTACGTTCCAATATACAAAGATATGACGGGTTTGGTAATTCATCTGCTTTGATTATTGGTTCATTGTTTAAGAAAGATATGTTGCCCAATGAATCTACTCCAATTGCAAGAACACCAGTACCAATCTTTGATCTATCATGAGGAATACCACCATGAGATCCTTCAAATGGGTCGGCCTATATTCATTGTACAAGCGGTACATAAATAATTAGTGTGCATACTCATATCAAAGACATATTTCAATGACATCAAATCATATCTTTCAATGACATCATCAAACATATCTAATCATATCCAACACATCACATCATATCTTATCTTTCAATGACATCTTAAAATGCTACTTAAAAACTCACCTGCCCCTCTTTAGTATAACATCCGACAAAACCAATGTATTTATACCCTTCCATAATATATTCAAAAAGACATGTGCATGATCTATATCTTCCGCCTTAGCTTCCTGCCAGCCAAACAAACAACTCACACAAAAGTTAAAAAAAAAGTCAAGGATACCCAACTTTGATGCTCCGGTATCCTTCCAGCATTGTTTGTTGATTCCAGGGTTTACTGTACTCATACAGTGTTATACCTCTCTAGTATACAGTAATGTTTACTGTCATATGTTCGTCTCTTGATTGCAACAGTTCTGACTCTGATATATAAAAGGATACCACTACCCACGCACACCTCAAAATTTGCTTCTTTGCTAGGTAAGTGTACCTCAAACCTACTTTTGATTCTTTCCCCATGCTTTCCCACAACTCTCTATCTACTATCTAATCTATACTCCTTCATCTCAGCCTTAATAACTACGATCCCGATATGTGATGACATAATCTAGAGAAAAAATGGCGGGCAGTTTTGGGAGACATTCTTTCCTTATTGACATGTGTAGGCTTGTGTAAAATACTGCTGACAGTTCAATGTCCTTTGGAGTTTGTGGAGACCAAATTTTTAATAGTAGGCAGTTCCTCATTTCATTAGAGGGGCACTTCTATTATCTCCTGGGATACAGATCGGCTAGTTGAACAATATACAGTTGGATAGGCTAATCTCGATAGCCGTACCACGGTGTATTGAAACGGTAACACATGGAATAAAAGAGAGTAAATTGATAAATATCTTTTGCAATAGATAATGAAGAGGAATCACAAAAGAAGACGATGCCCTACGACTACAACAGTGGCATCGTGCCTTCTATATGCTACTGCTACACACGCCCTTCATCAACAACAATATGATGAGCCAACAATACGACCACAACAATCAGTAGTACATCACTATCCATGGCAAGTTGATAATAAATCATCATCAAATTATAATAGATCAAATGAAAATATATTATCAAAATGTTACAACGCATTACAAACATCTGATATAAACTCGGATGGTAAAATACAAACAAATGAATATACACAATTTATATCAATATTAAGTAATGACTATTTTACAATCGATGAATATACCGACTTACCAAATATATTCAAGGTTAATTTTAATTATTTAAGTTGTCGATGTAAATTCTATCCAATTAATGCCAATGGTGATTGTTGTCAGGGTAATAAGAAGAGAGTGTGGTATCGTCCAAATTCGTCATCATCATTTATAGTAGAAGAGACATTAAATGATTATGTATCACAATTATGTTCGGATACATTAGAAACTATACATTATGAAGAACGACCATCAATAACACCTAGTATATCAATCTCTCCATCTACTACACCACCCACAATTACCAACACCCCTACAAAATCATGTTTAAATACACCCAATTATAAAGATCAATATGGTGATACATGTTCATTCTATGAAGATGGATATATGGCATATATGGTATCATTAAATTTGGGTAATGTACATCCATGTTTGGTATATGGGGAACAGGATGGGGGGAGTATGGGAACGCCGAACGAGAATTGTTGTGTATGTATTGAAATGTTAAGTGAAAGTGAGGAAGAGGTTGCGGAGGAGGAACCCATGTCGGCAATAGAAGAGGCCTTGTCAGGGCTGGCAATACAAGTATCAAGTTCGTTAACGCTGTCCCCAACGGGGGAGCCAAGTTTACGACCAGAAGAGACCAGTAACAGCCCAACAACAAGACAACCTGTTATAATACAAGAGGGGCAGGTGAGTTTTTAAGTAGCATTTTAAGATGTCATTGAAAGATAAGATATGATGTGATGTGTTGGATATGATTAGATATGTTTGATGATGTCATTGAAAGATAT
>Ga0214480_100377_pt1 | contig 22660 bp, 19 predicted proteins | sample M1_20Mar14CPVII9_3_FD_165042 | JGI IMG/M metagenome (GOLD analysis project Ga0214480, IMG submission 165042) | Marine eukaryotic communities from Monterey Bay, California, United States - M1_20Mar14CPVII9sort6BwellE17 | ecosystem: Environmental > Aquatic > Marine > Unclassified | place: USA... | reverse complement strand
CCGATGCCATATGGCATATCCGTTTTGTTTACCATATTATATCTCTCTTTGCATGTCGTACACTACCAAGGTTTAGACTTCAATCATAATCACGTGTCATTGAGTTTATTCAATATCTTCATTGTTTGCTTCCTCTGTCTTGTCATCAACCTTGCCATCAAAGTGTCTCAATTGTTTAGTGGTGAAATTACGTAGAGGATCGGGAGTATCCTCCTCCTCTTCTTCTTCCTTCTCTACTTGATTCGACGATCCATTTATCTGGAATCCATCATTAATCCATATATAACCGAGAATGGTAAATATAAGAAGCACAATATACTAATACGTTTAGTTAGCAAGTATAGGTAACAATAAGATGGGGGAAATATTGATGTGTAATGATGTATATGTTTGTATATATGTACTTACCCCTGATGAACCCTCGATTCCAGTGATGGAATCACAATACTCTGCCATTTGCTTTGCGTATTCTTTCATGATGGTGGGTTGTTTGAGTAAACGTATGGACAACAAGTTAGAGTGGTTGTAGTAGTTGTGTGTAAAAGGGAAGCATTTTATAATAATTTTATTCCCCCCCGCCCCTTTTTTCGAGCATTGCAAATTGCAAAGCACAGAGCAATGACTCATTATGTGATCGTATTAGTATTTCAGGTATTCCTCTCTAGAGAGTGCTTGTATTGTACAATATAGAGTGACGGCTATATAATACCAGGGTGTTTCATTGAGAGGTAGTAGAAGATTGAATCATATCATTTTGCAATAAAAACATAAAATAATACAATAAAGCCATGATATCAACGTCTAGAGTGCCATCCTCCTGGCAACTGCAATTGTATCTGCTTCGACGATCTCTATAACAGAATCATTTTCATTGCAACAACTACAGCCATCTTACTCTACTCCTTTTACTCGACTTCGAGTATCTGCAGCTGATGACATAATAATAGAAGAAGAACAAAGTACCTCTACATTCGATCATGATATTGCACAACAATTTACAATAAAAGTTTGTACATCAACTAGTTGTACTAATAAATTGAAGCAAGCCGGTATATACGATGAGTTTCACACATTAGGTGAAGTTTATGCACAAGCACAACATGCAAAGCTAGAGAAGTCTATGGTAATAGAAGATAGTGGCTGTCAGGGCAACTGCAATATGGGACCATGTATATCAATATTGCATGAAGATTACGATGGGAATATCGGTTTAGAAGGGATGACTAAAAACGAACAGTTGCAGAGAGTTTTTATGAATGTCATAACTAGTGAAGACGCAGGAAGAGTGTGGAGTTGCGTGGAGAATGCAATAACTCAAATGACAGAGGAAGCGAACAATGAAGATATTGAATAAACTCAATGACACGTGATTATGATTGAAGTCTAAACCTTGGTAGTGTACGACATGCAAAGAGAGATATAATATGGTAAACAAAACGGATATGCCATATGGCATCGGTATCAATAGAGAGAAAGAAGAAGTAGATATTTATTGGTTATAAATGATAATCATTACAGTATCAATCTCCCCTTAATAAAAGCTAGTTCTATTCCATTGACAAGTCAACTCAACTCAAACAGCATGTTGAACAGTCGTCATCATACAATCATCAACTGGCGTAGTTTGTAATTCCGAGTACCATGATGAAACGTTTGGTGATGGTGTATGCATAATCTCCTGAGTCTCGTCAGTGTATATACGCTGATCAGGAGCTCCACACAACTCGTCGATACGATCAAGAAGGGATGGGTCGTGCTGTACTCTCTCATACTTCGTCTTGTAATGCGCCGTCCTGGCTCTATCCTTGAGAGCTGTCTGTTTGATATGGTGTAGTCCAGGCTCTTCTTCATATATCTTCTTCCAACTCCTAGTGCCGTGCTTCAACATACCCTTCATCAACAAGATCTCTGCCTCCCTTGTGAACCTTCTAGTTTTTCCAACTTCCAACTCCTGCTTGTTCGTTTTTGGGCGTCCTCTCTTTCTCTGTTTAGTACGAGATATTGTTGTTGATGTGTGTTGGTGGCTAGCTGGTTGTTAGTCACGGGCACAGGATCAATATGCACGTCTGGAGCATTATCAAATACAGATGTATCATTATCAGGAGTCATTCTTCTCAACAATTGTAGAGCAATGTCAAAGTCTTCTTCTGTTACAATTTGACTTGCATCTTGGTGTTTGATACCCAAAGTTAGCACTGGCGCTGGTTGACGATAGTCCAATGGTTGGTACGCATCTTCATCGTAACTTACAACATTTGTGATTGAATTATTGGTAGCATCAGATGGAGCTGCTACTACGTCTTGTTGTTGACTTGTTCGTTTGGGTTGTCTTGGCCGTTTTCTAGCAGCCACACTTGCCTGCTGATGCTTTTCGACAATTGCATTCAACTTGTCAACCACAACTTGCAATTCAGGACCACTTGTGCCATTGAATGACTCATCATGCATCCTCTTCCATAGCTTGGTGAAGAATATACCAGTAGCACCGGGAGCCTTACTCTTTGCTTGTGACTTGTGCTTACTCTTTGCTGTCTTTAGTGCACGGGCCACAGATGCTGGTGTCTTGGAACAAGTAGTAAAGTGGCTGTGCAATGTCGGAGTACAACCACCAAGATTCTTTACAGATGATGGGAAGCACGATCCTCGTTGATTACCACCGCAATGTGTACATCTCATGCCAGGAAATCCAACACTGTGAACAGTGTTCTTACGTTTCTTGGCTTGCATTTCAGACTGAGTCATCTTGCCACCCTTTGTTTGTGCAAAGAGTAGTACGTAATAGTCTGTCAAGTGCTCAAAGTCTTCTGGCAAGATGAAGTAGCCACCATTCTTGGAAGATGTTGAGAAAATTGTAGATGAAGTAGGCTTTGTTAGTGTGGTGCTAGTGGAAGGGGACGACGATGCAGCTTCAGTCAAGGGTTGGTCATTGCCGTCATCTCCTTCATCTTCATCATGACTTCTCTTACGTTTCTTGAGTGGTAGATTACCTTCTCCTTGTTCAGTCATGTTGTTGTTAGTATCATCATTGTCATCTTGTTTACCACTAGTGGTGTGAGTCGAGCTTTCAGTGTGGTCATTGGCCGCTTTGTTAATACTCGAGTGTAGACGTTGAGTAATCATGGATATTGTCATGAGGGTTGATTTGCGGGGAGTATTAGTATAAGTAGTTGTGTTTATTGCGCGTCTTCTTGGAGATGATGTATTGTGTTGTGTGTTGATCTGATGAGCTTTGCAAGAATGAGAGGTACGTAGAGGTATGTAAGACTAACAAAAGTTAAATCGTGCGTGATAGCTCTTCTAATGAGAAGTAAATATTATCACACAAGCATAATACTATCATTGGTAACACACATACCTTACTTAATTACCTCATCATTAAATAATACATTGATAATCAACATGACTGATACAAAGAAAGCCAAGCGACAGAAGACAAGCAATAATAGTGCTCAAGAGAAACCACCAAAGGTGAGATAGCATATAATATGCACACTTAGGATGTTTGTTAGAGTATTACTGACATGTTCTTTTGTATTACTCGCTTAATTATTAGCCATCCAAACTCGCCCAACGTACCAAGACTATTGCAAGTACAGGGAAGATTACTAACAAGAAGTTGAATGATATCACTGATGACATTTCTGCCAATGCGCGATGGGCTTCGGAAAACAAAGACTTGAAAGTGTTGACTGATGCAACTGAAGCGTTCAGTAATCTTTGCGATGGATATAGTAATCAGGATTCTACAGCATGGGCATTCTTCTCAGGAGCTGAAGACGATATTGGCGAACTGACAGGTGGTGTTGTTGCACAAGCATGGCAAGACTTGACCGAGGAGGGATTGGTAACAAAGGATATTGTTGATGGTCTAGTAATTGATTGTGGAGACTTTAGTTGTTATGAGGAGCTCTTCAAGGAGTGGATGGAGAAGGGATTGATGGAAGATTAGAAGTTCTATTAGTACATGCACCACTATTGGATCTGTTGATTGTCAAACTTGCAAGACTGAGGTATATTACTTGTACCGTTGTTGCCTTGTAATTCTTTATTGTTAAGTAGTCTTGATATCGCGTAGCTTTTGCTGGAGGAAAGCAGCTACCTCATTGGCTTTAGCACGTTTGGTAGGATCGAATACCCAACACATGTCAATTGCATCTCGGAACGCAACATCTACTGGATGCGTACTTTTCAATATATCATCACGAATTTTGGGTCTTTCTCCTCTCCTTATTGCTCGTTGTGCGTCTTTCATACTAGTGTCGTGCCAAACCTCGTTGCCTGTCAACATTTCATACAATAAACTACCCACAGCATATATATCAATGGCAGATGATTGAGGCAAGTATTCGTATTCTTCTGGTGATCGGAATGCTGCATCATTCTTCCCGATTGTGTAAGTGCAAGCAGTATCGGGAGCAGTAGAGTTTCTTCTTATAAATCGGCCTCTATTGAAATCACCCAGCTTCATTTGTCCATTTAAAAAGAGGTATTGCTGACCTTTCAAGTCACCGTGGGCCACTGCTGATAATCCCTTTGATCCTTCTCCGTCTATGTCGTGTACTGCAGCTAAGCCTGCTGCCACTTCATACGCAAGTTGCAGTCGTTGCTCGTCTGTCAATTGTATTTTTCCTCTTCTCCAATCTCTTAAATGAGAAGACAGTGTACCTCCACCAGCATATGGTGTTAGCACATCAAAACCACAGAATCCATATGTGGCCAATACATATGGAGACTTTGTCAATCGTTCTAGAATAAGCCCATCTCTCCGGACTCGATCATAGTTACGATCTGTATACTCTGTGCCGTATTGTAAGATTTTCATTGCAAGGTCTGGGTCATCTTTCTTATCTTGTTCATCTAAATAGAATATATCATTATATCCACCAGAAGTGTAATATTCAAATTCATCAGTCAGTGACTTTCCATAAAAGTCTAACTCATGAAACTAAGAGTAATATAAGTTATTAGATGATACATATACATATACATATGCATGAGAATGGTAAACAAAATAAACTTACCAAATTGCAATTAGGGAAGGAAGTTTCTTGCCATGGTTGCATAGGTACACAATCCCCCTCATACAATGGATCTCTATAACTAAAGTCGTCTGAATCTAATAGACGTTCCTGTTCTTTCAATTCCTTTTTGCTTACATGTATGGTACGTTTTTCACGATCATCTGATGATCCTCGTAAATTGTATGATTCAGCATGAAGTTCTCCTTGTAAAGTTATTATTCTTGGAAACTTTGAACTATGTGTAGATGTGGTGACTGTACTACTTGTATCTTTGTTGTAATATGATCGTGGTTGTGTGAATATATCTGTAATATCATTATCACTTGCATCTTGTAATTGAATTGACAGTGCTTCTACATCCTCAACAGATTTTTCACTTACATCATCCTCAATGTTAATATCATTGTCGCTTTTATCTTCATCTTGTGATTGAGTTGACAGTGTATTTTCACTTATATTATTCTCTGCGGTCTCAGATACAATTGATTCTTCTTTGTTACTGATTTCATTATCAGTAAGAGTATCAACATCTTCATCACCGTCATCATTCTCTCCATCAGTGGATGGAGTTATATCATCGTTTGTATTATCATTCCTCATTATGTCATTGGAGATAGAATCAATAATTTGTTCCTCGACAGTACCATCTGATACAGAAGTATCTATATGAGGAGAAGTACGCGGAACAAATGCAGCATCATATGCTTGATTCTGCTGTGTTATTGATGCATATCGCATACCTATCCAGACACCTGTAATTGATAAAGTTGTAACTGTAACAAGAGCCAAGAGTACACCAATTTTATTTTGCCATGACGATTGTGGTTTGTGATGTTGTTTCTGCTGCTGCTGCCTCCGACGATGAAGAAGCTTCTTCTTGTAATTAGGAGGAGTAGAATTGACTGGAGAATTCTCAGGGATTGCATACATCTTACTATCCAATACCTACAATCGTTATTGCAACGCATTGCATCTCAAAGAGAAAAAGTCACCGAAGACTGAGAAAAGATGATACCAAGAGGGGTATCCTACAGTTATGTATGAGACTCCATAATATGTAGCAGACTAGAAGTGTGGTCTGTATAGAGGAATTTGTTTATATTATATGGAAATATTCTAAGAAATAGCGTATCATCATAACAAACCAAGAGTCTTCGTCTTCTTTTCCTTCAATATTCGATCTCTGACATGATAGATTGACTGACGATACAACCTCCAACGATCCAGTTGCGCGAGCATCTAATTGCTTTGGATTTGGTAATACTGAAAGAAAGCGCTTCAAAGTATAATTGCTCACATTCTTGTTAATCTCAAATGATAGCATGTGTTCTTTGTTGTATGTACTACTATCCATAGTTTGAAGGTGCCCCAAATCATGTATATCAATTGGTTTCATCATATTCGATACTCCACCTTCCAAATCTATATCATCCTTAATCCATATTAAGAATGAGAATAATACCTCAATTGCCTCTCGGGCATATGCAAGTTCATCACTCTCATTCTCGTTGTGTTTACCAATACACGATCGACATGACTCTGTTAATACTGATCCATTGAAAGTCCATCTAACAATGTATGCTGGGTCGAGACGTTTACTATCTGGCTTTGGATTTATTTGCAAATCAATGAATTTATATAAACCAGCCAAGAAGGAATGAGAGCCAATGTTTGCTTTGTACTTGTTGGCGAACTTTTGTATTATTGATATCGTATGTTGTATATTTTCTATTTGTGTAAGTCGCGGTATCTCCTCCTCTTCTTCAAGAGACGATGAACTCCTAGTAGATAGTAGTTCAAATAATGAATTTTGACGATGTAAACTTGATATTTGATGTGCTCGTTGTCGCATAGAATCTCTCATTATGTTATATCTTTGCAATAAACTTGGCGTATCATTATCTCTAATATCACTACTAGAAGACTGTATAAATTGATTTATATCCAACAATTCACACTCGAGTAGTACTTCATGATATTGTTTTGATATTATAGTATGTTCTTGTTTTAGATTTGCAATTGAACTTGTTATTGCATCACTATGTTGTTGTTGCTGCTGTTGCTGCTGTTGCATCGAATGGATTGCGTTGATCCGATCTAATGTTTCTATCAATATCTTTCCAACAGCCTGATCCTTCTTCTTATCATTAGAAGTATTAATATTATATGTATCATCGGCCTTCTTCTCTTCATTTAATGATGATGTAGACGAGTTGAGTATCAAACTGGAGCTATAGAACATAAGACAGTAATGACCAAAATTTATATGCATTCATCTTCTTCATTCTTCATGTTTGTTGTGGTTTATCCCTGCTTATCTCGCCGCGCACAAACATCCAATTCACTCAAGAGCCTACTTCTACTTATTCTCTATTGCCAAGTTAGCCTTATGCCGTTACCAAGAGTAGTAAGCTGTAGGCTGTGTGGTAGTACTGTGTGAGGTGTGACAATAGGATACCGATCGGTAATAGGTACGCACTGAAATAAAAATTCCCAAAATATAAACTTTATGTCAAACGAACGATGACATAATAAACACATGCCACTAACCTACTACTACTAAATCAAGTATGGCAACAAGCGCAGAAGAAGCCGCCCTCCTTTTTTCATTAAGGGACGGATCGTCAAATAATACCAGCCCGGTTGAACGTGAGGATGATACCATTGTTGATGCCATTGTAAAAAATCATATCGAGAATAACAGAACTGCCTTATCATCAAGTTCCCCAGATGATGATAAACTGTTGCAGGCATCATCAACTCCGGCTTTGCCTCCATTGGAAGGATCATCATCTGTAGGTGCTCCGGCGGATACTACCACCAAGGCGGCGCCTGATCCTGTTAAAAGACAAAGACCAAAAGACCCCAGGAACGTCCGCGTTTGTATTGTTTTATTATGTGAATTCGTGTGTTCCATAATATGAAGTCTTGGTGATTTGGCTACTTCATTTGTCCCTCCATTGCATTCATTTACTTGCCCTTGCAACCCACATGTACTAATATATGCTATGTTTACCTATCCTCGTCTTCATAAACTGTCAAACGCGCATCTTCCAGACGTGACACGTCTGTTCCTTTTGATGGTAAGCTCTACCTATATATTATTAATATGATTGGTTTATTATCCTGTAGTTGGGTGCTGCATCCCTACCTTATGTTTGTGGTGCCAATATCATGCTTTTGTTGAATCAATTTGTTGTAGTACTTGGAACGCCGCATGTCAATCAGCCTTTTGTGCACATGATGTGTACTTTTTTCACTCATTTGCTGACAACTGATTATATTCTCTTCAACCCTTCTACCCCAGAGATGAAGAGATTGATGCGCGTATATGGTTCATTGAAATGTTTACGTAATCGAACACCCAAGGATCCAGATAAGGCCGCCAAGGTTGAGTCAGTGAAACGAAAGTTCTACCGTTGGTTTCCTGATCTAGACCAACGATTTGAAAGAACGGAGGAAGGATGGTACCAACCCAAGGCTGGACATGAAGAGGAGATGGCATACCGTGAAAGGATGAGGAAGAGTGATCAAGAAAAGCTGGTTAAAAAGAGAGTTACCAAGAGGGCTAGTAAGAAAATGGCGAATCTTCCTGTAGTATGATTTGGAGTCGAGGAGATTCTATGTATATGTATGTGTTTGTATGTTGGAAGAGGGTAGTTTAGGTCTACTCGTCATCATTTGCAACCCTTGTAATTTGCTGTTGGCAATGGGTGCTTGTCTCGTTGTATCCTATACATGATGTAGCGGGATGCGATTGAGAGTGGGCATAGTTATCCTGTGTTTTGGTTTTGTGTTGATGCTTGATTTATATAATAATACTTAGCAAATTAGTTCTTCATAACATGCTTTGGTTATATATTCTCTCGAAAGCTAATTTCTTTAGAGTAGTAGATATCAATTAATTGTGTGTTGGAAGGAAAGAGGTATCAGTATGAGCATATAAGACTACACCTGTATCCGACGCCGCAAATGTGAACTCTGTATGTTCAAAGTAGTTGTTATCAGTTTTGCTTTGGAGCTGTCATACTCCAGCGATTATTCCATATCTTGTATGAAACTAAACTCTCTTAACCATACTGTGTTTTCAAACTCACACCTCTCCCTACTCATCTTTATCCTTACATTTGTTTCAATTCCATGCCTGAGGGTAACTCCACTGCCTCTAAGTAAGCATCTAACTTCTCTTCTGCATCCATGTAAGTAGCTTGAATCTTCTTAGCATCTTTTTTAGCAGTAGCACGCTTTAATAATTCCATTTCTTTAGCATATGACTTCCATTTCTTCACAGATGGTAGTGAATCTGGAAGATGCGCGTCATGCGATTTATGACGATGAAGAAAGGCAACATAACTTCTGTTAGTACATATGGTTCACAAGGGCAGTCAAATATAGTCAACGGAAGGCCAAAGGAAGTGATCAAATCACCGAGACTTCATATTGATCACACCAACTCATACAAATGAACAATACTAACGCGGACTTTCCAGGTGGTTTGGTCGAGCTAGTACGAAATGCATTACTAAGAAGATATCCTGCAGCACTAAAGTCTTCCCATCCACCTACATCGGCAGTATCAAAGAAGGCATTGAGTTTGTCTACATCGCCATCAAGATTCAAGAACGCCTTGCATCCAGCTGTCACCCCTGGAAGATTCGCGTTTAAGTTTTAGTGTAGTTTATGAAGATGAAGAAAGGTAAAAGAATATCTGTTAGTACTGTGATTTGCAAAAGCAATCAAATGTACATAAAGGCCCAATACAAACGCAGACTTTCTCTCATTATATCGTTGTTTTGCAGACAACAGGTAAGCACCTCCTGCAGTTGCTCCTCCACTTGCATAACAAGGGGTTGATGATAGAAAAGCTAATGATATACTACTACCCAAAATATCTTCTGCAAAGGATCGTCTTGATGTTACACCATCACTCTCGGTTGTTGAAGTGCTTTGTGCTGCACAAGATACCTCTAGAGGTTTAGTTATCGGTGATGGAGATAGAAATGCAGATGCATGTTGAGAAGAGCAACATAATATAGCAAGGAGAAGAAGGATAGCAGCCATCTTATCAAGTTTGCAATAGTATCGATTGTAATAAACATCACTCTACATAGGATTCTAATAATTTAGCGATCAAACGATGTGGAAGATGTTGAATTTGAAAGTGTTGGTAAAAAGACGAGAACAACAGAGGATCAGGGTCAAGAGTTGTTTGGTCTTCGATAAAGTGTAGATAGAGTATTGATCGATTGTGCATTAGTTAGAATTATGTGTCCTTAACTTCTTTAAAATTCTTCAATTAGAGGGAGACTCGTCCCATGCCGTTACTCCTTCTTATCATTTGCATCAACTTTTGATTCTGCTGCACTTCTTACTCTTCCAATCTTTGACTTCAACCTTTGTAACTTGTCCTTTAGTTTCCCTGCTTTCTCTTTGAGCTTGTCTTGAATCTTGTGAATTGGTCTCTTTTCTTCTTCCCCTGTCAGTTCTCTTTTAATAGTTTCTGTTGCACGTCGTACCAATATATTAAGCAATGAACCAAGAACAAATGCCCACAGCGTACAAGAGAGTGATATCACATTAAACGGCATGCTCATATCAGGGACTGGTGGCAGTATTAGCAGTGACGATGAGTATAATGTTGTTGATGGCGAGATTGGTAGTGATGATTTGGTTTCATCAGATGACATTGGTGTAAATGTAGCACGAGAAGGATATGTATCAACGCCTCGATTGGCATCAGCTGGGAACTTTTGAAATGGCAGATAGGCTTCATCGAAGTCCACCATCATCCAGAGTGAAGAATCGGGTTGTAATAAGGTAGTACGCTCCAATAGTATCGTTCCATCAGAATGAAGAGTGATTTTGTGATCCTGTAGTTCTGATAGACTAATTTGTTTGCTGCAAACAAGTCCACATTGATCAGAGCTTGCTTTGTCATCATTATTGAAGGAGTTGGTTTCATTACATTCACAGTATTCATACGAATGTGATGGAGAAACAAATCGTTCTCCTCCAGCCCCATCTCCCTGGTAGAGTATCATGCGCAATGTATGCATCCTAGGTTTAACAAGAGTTCCCGGTAGAACATCAAGACTTTTGACTTTGACCAGTTTTGAATCCGTTGATATCGCATCTGATTGGCTATATCGTACAACAGATATCAGAGTACCACTAGAAGCTATCCCTAATGGTCTTTGTACTGTTCGGGAGATTCCATATAACGACGATTGCTGTGTAGATATTTCATTGTCATATGATAGTTGTACCCAAGGAGTAGTTAGATCAATATAACCATTATTCGATGTGAGCACATTGAATTCCATTTTCCCCTTGATTTGTGCATCAACTTTAAAGTCCTCATTTGCAAAGTTAGCACCGCATCCATTCGGTAAGTAGAGTAATATCCTACTTGAATCAGACAATGGACAGGGATGCCATTCTTTTCTACTACCATTCTCAACAGTTGAAGGTGATTGTTTCAGTGTGTTATGACCTAATAAAATATCCCCGAGTGATAAATTGATTGTATTCCTTTGATTTTGATTAGCTGAATGTGGTATTGCCAATCGGTAAGAGGTTCCTCGAGTTACATTTACAGAGCATTCCTCCTCTCCATTAGACGATGAAACAAAGCATGAAGGAGATACCTGCATATCGATCCAAACTGAGTGTCGTTTGTTGCTTCCCAAACTACTGCTGGTTGATTCCCAAGGTGCAGCATCAAGTGAAGATCCCAGTAATATATCAGATAATGCTGAAGATTGAGAAGATGGGAATAATGCATCAAACAATCCCCAACTCTTGTCATTAAGTGAGTGACAAGCACCATTATTTGTAGCAGAACCCCAGCCACCACTTAGCAAGAAAGATTTTATCCCAGGATTGCAAAATGTAGCAGCATCAGCTGCCAAAAATGATTCAACATTAACAGATTGTATTTCATCACCTTCTTGTTGTTGTTTCTCAGTAATTGGAGAATGCACAATTGTAGAATGACCATGCTTGCGCACTCGTATCGAATCAAGGGGAGCACCACAGGGTGGAAAGAGTGTATTATCAAGTAAATATCGTAATAGTGATGCATATTGATTTTGATACTGTACTTTAACATCTTCATGATTATTGTTGTTGTTGTTGTCTGTTGCAAATGTCGTATATATAGAAGTACCAGATGGACCACTTGAGCGTTCCTTTTGTTGCAATTGTTGTTCATCATTATACTGTTTACCTGAACTAGTAGTGGCCGCGTCTCCTATACGGATTAACAATCGTTGTAGTGGATATTGAGAGAGCACATCTAGAACTTGTCTCGAGAAAGGGGTACCATTGGCAAGTACACTGCTATTAATATCCCATGAATTAATATTATCATTGATACTACTTTGATGAAATATTGGTGTGGAAGAGTGGAGTGTAGATGTAGACTCGAGAGATATGCGTGCTTTCAAGTTGTTATTAGATGAAGATGGATAAATATGGGCGGTGGCTGTTTCGTGATGTGAATAACTATAGCCACTATTTGAAGAAGAACTATCTTGGCAGCTCATAATTGTTTATTTGTTTGATTTGTAGGGCATATATCAACACTAACAACATACAAACCTTTCTATACCTTTAACCCGCCTCCCCCATCTCAAAACTTTGAGTTTTGAAATCTATACATGCGGTATCCTACCATCCTGCTTTCGCCGACCTGACTATGCTGATTGCTGATAAGCTAATGCCTTGAAAGTATAGGATCTTCCTCTCTTACACCTTTTCTATCTGGTTGATACGGGAATTTATCATTCAATGTATATTGACAGCATATTGAAAAGGATACCCTAACTATTAATGTTGGCCCTGTAAACTTTGTCATTTGGGGCTTCATTTGTTTTATCATTGTTAATTAGGGTACGATATCGTAAGAGGGTAACCCGCATGATTGGAAGCCCGTAGCTTTCCTGTTGTTAAGTGATACTGGGAGGATTATTAAGTAGCTGCGTGTAGGCTAGGAGTTGTCTCGGAGCTACAGTAGAACAGATAATATACATTTTGGACGTATTTAGTACGATAGCTGGATTAGTATTAGAGTTCGTTCGGAGGTACGATATTATATCTTAGTTAATCCACATCATGTCAATGAAAGCAATAGACCTTTGCAATACTGATGATAGTGATAATGATGGTGATCATTTGAGCAATATAGTACAACAAAAGAATAGCAATGTGAAACGTTTAAAACGTGGTAGTGATGATGATGAGTCTATTATTGAAATTAGTAGTACAGAAGAGGATAAAAAGATATCAGCAACCTACAAGGATGATGATAAGCAATCAGCAGTTAAAAACAAATCATTACATAGGAAACGAAGACCACCTAAACGTTTGAGGGATGCCATCTTAAAGAAGGCACCACAATTAAAATGTGAGCGATCTAAATCCTCATCATCTTTGGAGGTCAATAAGAAGAACAAGAGGTCGATCCATCAAGTATATTCAGAAGATGAGGGAGACAAAGTAGCAAATATGAAAAGAAGGGCAAGGGATACTTGCTATACCGATGTAGAATACACTTCAAAGCCAATGAGACAAGCAACATCTATAAGGGAGAAAGCAATAATGGCGGTAGCAAAGCAAAATATCAAAGTTAATGATAAGAAACTGTGCTCATCTGCATACGAAGAAAAATGGGATGAATGGTGGTACGATGACAAAGAAGAACAACTACCAACTACTACCAACAATCAAAGTCAAGGTGGTTTGTCTATACCTGTTTCCCTTGTATCATTTGATACTTTAGATGATCAGAGTGCCACTTCTGAGGTGACAATTGATATTACAGCATCTTCGTCAGAGGCTGCTATAGATTTAACTATTGATGATGATAGTAGTGATGAAAGTAGTGGATCGTCGTCGGTTCCTGAAGGAGTAATTCCTCAACATAAATGTCGATGTGTAGATCAACATCAACATATTGATAAACTATTGAATAACTGGAAAGAAGGACAAAATTCAGAAGCTAAGTTTTGCATTGACTTTATCGGTAGTTTCAAGCAACTTCTCCAGGGAATTGAAGATGACTGTAATCATGGAAGAAGTATATTCTTTCATGAAAATTGTGAATTGAACAAATCACCTAATGCTCTACTCACTGCGGTAAAGCTGATACAGTTGTTTGAGAAGATTTGTGACATTGCCATGCACATTTCACAATTCACACAAGAAACTCGATCTTCACTGTTGCAACTCTTATTCAAACCTTGGAGAAAGTCGTCACCAAACGAATGCGGTGCTATTGTTCAAGTGCTCTACATTTCCAGCTTTGATGTGATCAATTCAAGAGATAATGTAAATGATCCAAATCAACTTGTTGGGGCTACATTCGGACTTCAACTTTTGAATTCAATGGCGAGAAATACATATAGACATTGTGCAGCTATTGCTCGTAATCAGGCAGATACTAGCTTTGAGTTTCTAGATCAACCTTTGCAATCTTATGATAAATGTGTTAAGCGTGACTGTGAAGGGAAGAAACACTGTCGTAAGATTACATGCACAACATGTGGATTAAAGTTTCACAAGGGATGTATACCAGAAAATACACAAATACAGCAAGAAGACAGTACAAAGTGCTGCCCATCGTGTCAAGCATCATTACAGTTATTGAAGGCAGCTGAGGATAACAAACTTGCGGATATCTACTCATTGGTAGTAGAGAAAGGAGCATCACCATTTCAGTCCACTGCTGCATCAGATTGTAAAACTGCTCTTCATATTGCCATTCAAACAAACAACTATGAGTTATTGTCAATGTTATTATATGGAGCATACATCTTACTGAATTGCGATGATAGTTTAAGTGATTGGGAGTTACCAACAATCGGCTGGCCAAGGATTGAATTCGGTAAGAAAGTACTCACTCCTTTTGAGATTGGAATTGAAAGTATCATCACGAATATGAATTCTCGTCCACCAGTAGAGACTCTTTTATTACTATGCAATAGAGGTGCACATGAGTGCCTAAAGAATATACAAAATGCATTGGAAATACGACAAAAGATGTTGATGACAATGAAAGGTGTTGATAGTATCACTACATTACAAAGAAGTGACATCTCTTCAGGATTGGAACCTTATGCGATTCCTATTTTTGGGAGTGACGATGTTCCTTCCTTTAGTATATATATTGCAAAGAATATAGAGACTAGACACGTTGCAATTAATTGGTTTGAGTGTAGAGATGGCCAGTCTTCAAGGCAGCTTTTGTCATTTAAAGGACAATGTTGTCCATCATCACTCAAGCTTTTACATCAACGGCAGAAAGTCAGGGCTAACTGGCTAACATATTGCAATTATTTATGTGAGAGCAGAGAAAGCAACGCCAAATGTAAGTGTCAGAGAGCTGAAGATGGAGTCTATTCTGGGCTTGAAGTATTTAAAACATCTAACAGAGGCTATGGTGTGAGGACTGCTCAAGGAATAACAATTCGGAGACATGAAATCGTGTGCAGCTACTCTGGGGAGATCATCTCTGCGACAGAGGCAAAGAAGCGTGATGAAAAGTATTCGAAAGAAGGGATTATCGGCTCGTATATCTTGGACTGTGATGAAAAGGGAGAGTACTGTATTGATGCAACAAATTACCAGTCTCTTGCTGCTCTGGTCAATCACTCGTGTGGAGGTACAAACTGCGAATTGGTTAGAATGCACAGCCATCATCTAGATGATCGATTCCCTACTCTTGTTTTGAAGGCGAAAGAAGACATTGGAGAGTTGACGGAGCTTAATTTTAACTATACTAAAGGGAATCAAGGAGGAGATAAACCAACAGGTTATTGTTCAGAGTGCAATGAGACACACTGCTTATGTCAGTACTGTTGTGAAATTGCTCATAAAAACAAGTCTTGACCATGAGTCAGTGGCGGGGTTATTTCTATAGTTTGTAATAACTTTAGCTGAAATGGTATGTTTATGATCAAGTTGTTCAAACTATAACACTAGAATATACTATGTACTCTAGTTATTCAGTGGCCAGCTCATAGGTTGTCGACTTGAAGTTTGGACCGCCCTCTTTATATTCCTCGAGGGCGCGAATTGCTTTGTTTGAAAGCAAACCTCCAATCACACTGGCATTACTCTCAAGCAGAGCAACGACAATTTTATACTTTGATTTCTTCCCCTCGATAGTTGATTCAAGGTCCTGGTTCAATAGAAGATCAATAAAGCTCCCTTGCAAAAGTAGCAGCCTTACAATATTACCCCGCATCACAAGTGCTCGTAGTAAATCATAAGCGCCAAGTCTTTCCTCGACAAATGGTGACTTGGCAGAGTCAAGAATCAATTCCGTCGAGTCAATCTTGTTTGCATCTCCCAACTGTTGGAATAGCTGCAACACATTACTATCACTGGGTCGGGATACGATATTGTTTGACTCCAATACCTCTTCCCAAAGTGAAGGTTCAACAACTTGAGATAGTGAGCTGAGTACTGTACTCTTCAACTTAGGTTGCGTTGCTCTACTGTGAAGAGATAGCCATCCATGAAGAAGAGATGCATCATTGAGTATATTCTTTGCCATATCATCATCGGCAGCAGCACAACAGCATCCAACTAATGAAGATATACAATAAATGTAAGACAATCGTTCTAGTTCGCCTTGTGGATGGAAGTTTTGTAACGTCTTCTGAAAGCCGGTCAATAACAAATGAAATTTTCCTTGTGTTTCCTCATTGATGGATGAAGATGATAGAACACCAACTCTGCATATTTCAGTGAGAAGTCGTAAAGAAGCACCCCCATTGATTGGATCGACAGCCAAACATAACAAACCCTGACGAAGAATATCATTGCCCATTAAAAACTCTGCCCTTGTCTTCATTGGATATGCTGCGCTATGGATGGTAAGACGTTCCAAAAGATCAAGAGCTGAGACTTGAAGCAACGGATCATCAACTGGATGGTCAAGCGCAATGTGTAAGAGCTTATTCATAATACCAATAGATAGTGCTAAACCCATTTCAATTTCTCCCAATAAACAAATGTCAATCATTAGGGAAGAAATACGAATTTGAGATGTTGATGCTTCACGTTGATTATCTTGATTTTTGAGATGATTCCAGATTGTATCAATCGTTGTTAGTACCCTCTTTGACACTTCATTGCAATTGTTGTTATTCGCATCGTACTTGCACAATTCAATTAATGAAGCTTGTCCATCAGTACTCACACTGACCTTGTCATCACTGCCAATTAGTAATTTGAATAATGCCAGTATTAGAGCATCACTGACTACCTTTTTGTTTTGTTCATCTATATCTGACATTTGATTGAAGGTAATAGATATTGATTGACGTACACTGGATGCGGCAGCAGCCATATAATCTGCAGGTTTGTTTTCAACTAGATATGTAAGTATGGAAAGTGCACCGTCTCCTTTTATATCATTATTATCAGGTCCAGATGACCATAGTCGAGGAAGTAAATAACTAATCACTCCACTTGGTCCACCCAACTTTTCTTCCAGTAAATTGATATTTGTTGTAACATTATTTGAAGTATCAGCAGAAGATATTGATTCACTCAGTGATAGAACTATCTTGACCACTTGCTCGTCATCGTCTAACTCTGTGATTGATACCATAATGCTTCAAATCTTTGATAATGTCGCCGACAAGAAAACAAAAATTATTATCATACATACGCTGCTCAATTATTATGGTGGTTTAGTGCAATACAATATAATACCCAAACAACAATTCAAGTAACACTACAGGATATACCCAAACAACAATTCAAGTAATATCAAGTTTATCGTCGATAATCGATATCTATCGAATGTCCTTTTCTAAATGTACTCTAGGTATGTTAGCGTGCGTATGATCATCATAACTAAAGAGTTAGAAAGATACCATATCGTACCTTAAAATTTATCCAAAGTTTTTTATGAGAGTGTAGACTTAGACTAAATGGCAAGTGAGATATGAATGAACACCGACCCTCGTAAATGACTGAAGAGGGGTGATATTTATATATTGTAGTCACATACAGAGAGGATAATATGAGAATAATACAATACGATATATAGCGATTAGAGATTTATTATGTATGGAAGTATTACTACTACTACATCAGCTAATAACATGAGCACATTAAAGAAGAAAGGATCAATGTCAATTGCAAGTGGTGTTGTAAACCTAAGCAATACAATCATTGGAGCAGGTATGCTGGGTTTGCCTGGCGCATTTCAAGGTACGGGTTGGCTCTCGGGTCTTATACTACTTCTTCTGTCGGCAATTTTTAGTGCACATGGACTGATTTTGTTATCACAGGCCGCATGTATTACAGAACGTCCGTGCTCTTTCTACACGGTTGCAATGGCGTCTGTACCAAGATATACTATATTGATAGATCTTGCAGTTGCATTGAAATGTTTCGGTGTTGCTTCAGGTATGTTTAGATGAGTATGCATTATTCTTCAGTATACATTATCTGCATATCTACAACAATATATATCTTCACTTCTCTCTAGGTTATCTAATAACAATATCGGATAGTATGGTTAATGCACTTGATCATATATTGTTAACGGGAGATGCTACAAAGGATGATAGAATGATAATAACTCTTTTACTATCGAGAAAATTCTGGGTTGTAGGAGCTTTACTTTTAGTGTTACCATTCTCCTTCTACCGGACACTCGATGAATTGAAAAAGGCAAGCTCATTGGCACTAGTATTTGTATTCTTACTTGTGGGTATGATTATCGCCTATGCAAATGACGTAGCTGATCCTTGTGCTGGATATGACGACAGTGATGAAACAACATGTAGAGGTGACATCGAATCTTACACAAATTTTGCATTGACAGTGTCGAGAGTTCCAATATTTGTCTTTGCATTCACTTGTCAACAAAATATCTTCCCAATAGTGAATGAGATTGAATTATTGAGTCAAAGACGTATAAACGTCGTAATCTGTTGTTCCATTGGCTTTGCATTGATGATATTTGCAACGGTTGCTTTACAAGGATATTCAACATATGGCTCCTTTGTTCGTGGAGATATTCTACTCAACTACCCTGAAAACAAACAAGTGACATTTCTGCGGATATGCATTGCATTCATGTTAGCTCTACACTATCCACTTCAACTAGATCCATCGCGACGGTGCATAACTTCATTAGTCAAAGTGATAATAAAATGGTGGGCACGACATCAACGATCTACAGAGAATGAAATAGAAATGGAGCAAGATCAAGATGAAGTGATACATCATGACAAGAAAGGATCAAATGTAGATTACCCAGAGTCCTGTCAAAGAAGAACAAGTTGATGAAAATGAGGACAAACTCTTCTATAGCATAACCACATCATTTCTTTTATTATCATTCATGCTGGCAATGGTTGTTGATGATCTAGGAACCGTGTTAGCTTTGGTAGGTGCTACAGGCTCAACACTAGTATCTTATGTACTTCCTGGGCTCATTTATATCAAGATCTATCCTCATAACGATACATCGAAGATTCTGGCATATATACAACTTTTACTGGGAATAGTTATCACACCTCTAGCACTATATTTCATTCTAACAAATAGAGAAGTTAGTCATTGAACGGTAATCTCTTATTTGTATCATACTTTTGTATACAGCATATCTTTGTTACTAGAAAGCATGAACCCTTCACTTTAGTATTAACCTATTGCACTCCCGCCCATCTAGTCCCCTCCCGTACCTCAGTATTTACTCGTGTACTCTATGTCAGGGCTGCAGAAGGAGTGTCACCAATCGAATAAGGAACCGGATTTAGGGGGGAAACACGAGGCTTTGCCCCGCAGGTGCCCCGAATCATCTCCAATCTCCCTCAATGTCATGATCCTAAATCTATTGTTGGCTAGACTATGAATATAATATTTCCAAAGGCCTACATGTGCATGCTGCTAGAGTTGACAGTATGAAAATAATATCTTTTCTAATATGTATGGCAATAATTTGTCAATGCTGTTCTTCATTTGCATTTCATGCAAGCAATGAGGCTCGATGCAAAACAAGTAGTAGACAGACACAAATCTTTAGCAATACAAAAGATGATACAGATGATATGAAATCAATGACATTAAATTTCGTAGGAGAGACTGTAATAACATCAAAGGTGGCAGCCATAGACGACAACAAATCTTTATTAGAGTTCTTCTCCTTACCATCGTCACCTCTGCTAATACTTCGTGGATCTAAGAATAACAAAGTAGTTGAAATTGAAATGATAGATGATGAACTACTGACTCAATATAAAGAAAGCTGTGAAAGGACTGGTGCATTACCTCCTACTGCAGATGATAGATTCTTCGATGTGACAACAAATGGGGTAAATTTTCCCGGGATGGAAGTACTGAGTTTGGTAACTATCGGATGCAAGGTTGCAATTGATAATGATGACTTCCCTAAATATGAACTTGTACTTGTCCGTGATACTACATTTGCAAGAGGAAATCGTTTATTTGTTTGGTTCTTCAATAAGGTTACTGGTAAAGACAAAGATGAGACAACTAGTCAAACAACATTCTCACTCAACCGAATCAGCGTTATACCAAAGCAAAGTGGTGTAGCATTTGAGGCCAATGCAAGTCTAAATTTACTGATAAAGTTTCCTTTATTTCTAATGAAAGCAATCCCTGGAGCATCAAAAGACAAGTTTGAGAAGACTGGAGGTAAGAAGTTGTGTTTAGTGGTGTATACTCTCTATGTGCTCATATCTCATGTGCTACTTCTTACTACAGGAGAAAGCCTAGTGAAAGCATTAGAAGATGATCTACCCACTGCTTTAGAGCAATTCAGACAAGAATACATTAATTGGTTGTCTTCATAAGAACTATCATTAATATATATGACACTCTAATACAATAATGTTTCTGTTTATTGTTCTATACATAACCATAGGTAACTCTGAGTACGCTATATTGTCAGTTTTTGTCTCTGTTTCTTGACAAGTAGTTGAGCATCTATCGTGACCTTTCCTTCTTTATGAGTGAATAAAATAAATGTTTCAGTTCACCACAAAAGCAAGAAGAACAGATTAGAAGTAAGCACCAGTGTAGATGGAGCGGCTTACTATATAATCTTAGAAATATATTAAACAACTTATTGGCGACTAATACAATATGGAAGTTGGGGGACAGTCTAATTCTAGAGGCAATACAAACACTCAAGCAAATAATAACAATTCTACTATAACAAGAAATAATGATACAATTGCAATAAGACCTGCCTCGAGTTCAACTGGGGGTGGTGGCACAACTAATACAGGCACTTCATCATCGACGGCAACAATGGTAATAACACAACAACAAAATGCACAGCAGCAAACAACAATAGAGAATGAAGTACTAAGACTAACTCTCCGGCCGAGATCACATGTAACTTGGGATTCTGGTGTTGTTAATAATGAAGGTATGGGTAGAAAGTCAAGTAAACGATGTTGTATATTTCATAAATCACGAGAATTTGGTGAATCGTCTACTGAATCTTCGGAAGATGATGATGATGATGGTAGTACATCATCGTCATCGTCTGGCGGTGGAGGTAGTGGAAAGGCACAACGCCCAGCAGCACGTAAAAAGAATAACAAAAAGAAGGCTGGTGGTATTGATAATGGCAAGCCAAAAGTGCCGGATTATCAACGATTTCATGCATAAAATATTACTGCCATATAAAAAAATGTATTTCTAGTAGTTGTGAGAGATCAGTGTGTTGGTACTTGGGATATAGTATAAAGCGCAATTTTTTCAATCAACATGAATTATTAAACTTCTGGTATAGACAACCTTGTTGTGGGGGAATGATGTGGTATTTTAAACAATGTGACCAAAACAATGGTCAAACTGGCTTGGTTGCAATGTACCTCCTTTTATATGACCCAACATGAATATGAAAAGAGAGAGAGTACATTAGAATCTAAGATTAATTAGTACTTATTAATCTTGAAGACAGTCAACAAAAAAAAATTAATTAACATTTTCATTTGACCACAAGTTGTGCAAATTTAAACTTTCTTTTCAATTTAAATCAGTTATATTTTAAAAACAATGTTCTTATCACAACAGACACTCTTCAATGAATGCCTTATAGTAATAGGATAAGAAAGTAGGTAAAAATTGATAACAAAAGGGTAAATATGCTTCAGTGCACATTCCCAAGTCCTTACCTATACATGGGATGGCTTTGACAAGCACTGGCAGGAAAATAGAGCACAACAAGGTAGTGCTTGGCGCCCAAACATACGAATCGATCAGCTCGATTTCCCTCGAAAAGTCGGGATTCTCTTGTCTTCGAGGCAAAGCCGTCTTGTCATAACTCCACCATGAGTGATGCATATTCTATAGTACACATTCCCAAGTCCTTACCTATACATGGGATGGCTTTGACAAGCACTGGCAGGAAAATAGAGCACAACAAGGTAGTGCTTGGCGCCCAAACATACGAATAGATCAGCTTGATTTCCCTCGAAAAGTCGGGATTCTCTTGTCTTCGAGGCAAAGCCGTCTTGTCATAACTCCACCATGAGTGATGCATATTCTATAGTACACATTCCCAAGTCCTTACCTATACATGGGATGGCTTTGACAAGCACTGGCAGGAAAATAGAGCACAACAAGGTAGTGCT
>Ga0214480_100376_pt1 | contig 22707 bp, 13 predicted proteins | sample M1_20Mar14CPVII9_3_FD_165042 | JGI IMG/M metagenome (GOLD analysis project Ga0214480, IMG submission 165042) | Marine eukaryotic communities from Monterey Bay, California, United States - M1_20Mar14CPVII9sort6BwellE17 | ecosystem: Environmental > Aquatic > Marine > Unclassified | place: USA... | reverse complement strand
CCGTATGGCGGTTGCTGCAACTATCTCTACTGCAACTGCTGCATCTACTAATACAACACAAATGCGGCATGATGACATAGCAGTAGATGAGGCAACTGCTCAACTTAATAACTTATCTCCATATAAACCAAGGGTAGAACACTCCCCTATGAAATCTCCTCACCTGCAACCAGTCACCAAGAAGCTAAGGCCTACTTCTAATACTTCGGTACCACCATCTTCTACCAATATCCACAGTAGAAGTGATACTAGTAATGCAGCAGCTTCATTAAACTTACCAGAAGTCAGCCGCAATGTTGATACATCAGTATTTGAATCTCCCGATAATCCCGATAATGCCGATATCTCTCAGATGAATCCAACCATGTCCCCCCAAACTTTCATTAAAGGAGAGAGGAAGGCTCAAGAAGAAAGATGGCATACTTGGGATTATACAGATGGTAGCAGAGGAAGAGGTAGAGGTGGAGGTAGGGGTAGAGGTAGAGGTAGAGGTAGACACATACACAATGGTGGCAACTGCTGTAACCGATCATCTACATCAAATCAATCAACTACAGCCCGCAGTACCAGTAATAACAATAACAGCCACGAGCATTTTACACAGCTGAATGATATGAATCCTCATCTACAATTCTGTCAAGAGCTTGGTCAAGAGCTTGATGCTGATGAAATTGGTGATGCATCCCTGGAAGAGTTTGATGTTACTGGATTAACGAAGGACGGACAGGAGGCTACCGAAGAAGATTGCTTAGACGTAATGGAGTGTTTTGATGAGGCTGATCGTGGAGAAGCCAATACAAATGATGCAAGTAGGAACGGCATGGTTGTTAATAATGGTAACTGGATACCCACTCATTGTAACAATAACTCACACTGTCGACATAAGCCGTTAATTCCCATTAAACAGAAGTACGAAGGGTTTCTACTTGATCGAGGTCAAAGTATTAGGTGTAATGGTGGTGAATCTATTGGTAATCGTCGGCAACTCAATCATGAAGAGAGTGTAAGGGTACATGGCCAACATGGTATGCTTGCCAATACCTGTCGTATTTGGAACAAAAGCAGACCACGTTATGGCAATGTTATGAAGCAAGGTGATCTAGTGGAGGATTTGCAGACTTACACATGTGATGCAGAAGGCTGTAATGTGGAAGTGAAACTTGCAAGGGTTCAGGGTGGATTGTTACTATATAAGAAGGAGGATCCACATAACCCAGGTCAGCCTTACACACATATTAATCATGAATTACCGCCTAAACCATCAGGGGATACTACTGAGTATTCTCTTTCTGTCAGCCAGAAGGAAGAAATCTTAATGAGATGTGGCAAGGAGACAGTATCCAATATTGTCCATGATATGGTGCAGTCAACTAAGGTACCAACTACTGATGCACAAAGTACAGATGTGCATCAGTTCACATTAGCTGCTCAGGCATTTGTCAGACGGAGAGGCAAGTACTTCATGCACGAGTATAATCACAAACCATTCACCACCAATCAGACAAGCGAGATTCTAAATGAGCTAATGCAGGATGCGCCGAAGCAAAAATGGAGCAGCTTAAATGAATTTATGTCTACATCCCTCTTCAAAACTATGACTGAGCGGGTTAAGGTGCTTGAACACAACTTTCAAAGTGACGGAGTAAAGGATGTGGTCTTCTTTGAATCAAAACAGGCAGCCGAAGTTGTTCGGCTAGCTGGGCTAATGTTTGAAGGGGAGAATAAGGGTGCTATTCAGTTCTCATGTGACTTTACACACATACCAGGCACTGATTTTGTTCTAGGCATATGTGGAGTAGATGACTTCAAGCACCGTTTTTGGCCGACGTCATTTATTATCTGCCCTACTGAAAGTGGGGAGATGGCTAAGAAAGTCATGGGTAGGATGGTGGAGCTCATCAACCTTGATGTGAATGGTGTTCCAGACAAAGCGTTGATTGATGGAGCCAATGCATTGCACTCTGCATGCGTAGAGCTCGGTATTGATCCCCGAAGCTGTTTTACACATATCATTAGGATGCCTTTGAGCCGAGGTGGTGGTAAAGTCGGATCAAAGGGCTCGTTTGCGAACTATCTAATAAAGACTATGAAAGTATCTCACTCTAACACTGCAAAGATTGTTGGGGATGCTATGTTAGCCAACTTCATCCCACCCAAGGATAAGAAAGACTTTGTAAGCTTCATCGACTTAATGAGAGATCGTCATCATGACAAGCTTCTTACCAAACAAGAGAAGAATGAAGCTCAACGGGAGCATGTTTACAATACATACTTGTCTCATAATCCATTGAGACTAGGGGGGCGTGGTGCTGGCATCCCTGGTCAATCGGGTAGTAACAATGGAGGAGAGATAAGAGGTGGCAACGTCAAGAAGAAATGGAGACATGTCACCAAGAAATGTAGCAAGGAAGCCAAGAAAAGTGTTGTCTACATTGTCGGAGCTGTGGCAATGGATTTAATGATGTGTCCAAACTTGAACGACACAAAGAAGGGGTTTGCTTATAAGCCTGTGAGGGATGAAAGTGATTATGGCTTGTTGCGTAGAATCTCTAAGTTCAACTTGGATGGAGATGACAATGCATTGCTACCCCATGATGTTCAGTATTTGATTTGCACAGAGTACGGCAGTCATACTGTAAATGTTAATCCTAATGAGGTAATTGGCAATGAGAATGTTAGCTGCAGTTTTCAGTTGCCGACTGCATCACGTGTATTGACATCTCTGAGGCAGATGGAAGAGTCTACTAACATCATGGCTGACTCCTGGATGGAGAATTCAGTGGTAGATGTGACTTCAACCACCAACTCATATCAAAAGTGCCGCCAGATAATGAACAACAATATCTCGAAAGAGAAGAAATGGAGGTTGAAGATGGACCTCTTGCATAATCTCTTTGCCAATGTGCCGGGTAGGAAGAATGGTGAATCATTCAGAAGCTTTGTGAATAGGAGGTTGCAGAGGAACCCTTCTGTAAAAACTACATCAAAAACAGCCACTCGTGTGAAGAATAAGAAAGCTAGAAAGGAGAAGAAGACTGTTCAAACACCATTGGACATCCAACGTGAGAAGGATAAGCATGGTAATGAGGATGATAAGTCTTCAGGTAAGAAGGAAAAGAAGAAAAAGGCAGATAAGAAGGAAAGAATTGAAGAGTATTTGTATTGGACTGACGAGTTTGAAGAGGCGGAGATTCTTGACTTATTATCAAAAGAAGGTTTTAAGAATTTGGATGCTGATGAGACTTTACAAAGTATTGTAGAGGAGCCTGTGGTATGTCAGATCCATATAGATACTGTATGATTGCATCCTTCACAGGACCAGGCACTGCAATACGGCATTCATCACGAGTCCTAAACACACCATCTTTTACTTGGTCAAGTTTGGCCTTCCACAGGGCTAACTCAAAGAGAGTTGTTGCCTCTTTAATTTCATAGTACTTTATCAAGTTGTCGATTTGATCTATACTTTGTTTCTTAGTGGTATCCCACTCATCCCTAATTCTCGTCTCTTCTGTAGCTATTTTCCAAGCCAACCAGCCCTTCTTGGCACCCCTTTGATATCCGATCCAACTCACAATTTGAGCAACACGGTCTTTTACTAAACCCCAACCTCTTTTCGTCACTTCCACGGGTATATAAATCTCACCTCCTCCTCCTCTTTCCCATTCAATCATTTCACTTTGGTTGATACATTGTTGTATTTTGTTCTGCGCATCGACTTGCCCGGCTCGGATAATAACTTTTAGTCGTAATGAAATGTTGTCTAAGGTTATTCTTTCCAATGAAGGGGCGGGTTTGTAATGAAATGTAATCGACGGCGGGTCTAAGAACAGGTTAATCGTAGAACGTTTTAGCAGACTCTCGCATGTCCTAATCTCCCGTAAACTATTGCAACTCGAGAATGTATTACTTGCAATCTCGATCAAAGTTGATGGTAAACTAATGCTTTGCAATGACTTGCAGTCTTCAAATACACGAGTGCCAATCGTCACCAATCCTTCATTTAGTACCACCTCGTTTAAACTACTGCAGTATGCAAATGCGCTATTACCAATATCAGTGACAGTCGAGGGTAGTGTAATACTTTCTAACGAAGTACACCGACAAAATGAATAACCTCCCATCCACATCAAGTTATCATTCAGACATATCGTTTTTAACTTTTTACATTCATAAAATGATGCCATACCAATCTCCGTGACAGTAGAGGGTAGTGTTATACTCGTCAATGATGTACATTCTTCAAATGCATCCTGTCCAATGTATAGCAATCCTTCATTCAACACAACTTCCCTCAATTTACTACATTTATAGAAGGCCTTATCGTCAACTTTAACAACGCTAGGATGGAATTGTACTCTCACTACGTCCTTTGGAACACTCTGCCCGTTGCCCGTATACTCGAATACTTTGTGTGATGTGTTGATCCACATGTTATTATATCTAATGCTCTACTAATATATTCCTGCTACCTATGTCTGTACGATGTTTATATTCAGAACTACTATCTATTTTGACTTCGCGATTCGATTCTATGAAACTTATACCAATCGAGAGAGCATAAAAACTGAACTAATATCAATTGTCGATATATATACATATCATATTCTCAATCAATTGCTATACATCATGAGTGTTGCTGCAACAAAAGAACATCTGCTGTCCATCAGACCGCTGATAGATACCGACGCGACAATTGAATAAAAAGATACAACGGCGGGCTACTCGATGTCTCAAATGACTTTGATTCTTTCCTAACTTCAACTTCTCCACTGTGATGATGGTTAGTGAATGGCCGCCTCTTCAATATCTATGCGGCTCGTGAAGGAGAATCCCTTTAGATTTCATGTCAATACATCGGCCTGAGCCCGGCGATGTTGATATTGCAACAACAATCGAGTAGCCGTGATGAAAGTAGATAATTGCAATAACAACATCGGAGCATCAACAGAAGAGAATAGAGCCATCATTATCATATCATCTCCGTTCTCCATATGCTGTTGCTATACTAAGTATAGAATGAAGCATTCGAAATCAATCGACATCACGTTGACAACAACAGTAATCATTCTAGGTGTTGTCAGTCTACTATTCCTCCGAGGTTACAATATCAATATCAATCATCGTCCATCAAAACCATCATCAATCGGTACAATAGTTGAAGTATACAATAAAGAAGATTCATACTTTGCAATACCTGCAATAATAACTAATGAGATTATATCAACATCGACATCGCCGTCAAACGATGGACATGGCAACGCATCAAGATCGTATCGGAGTTATAATTTACAAAATAGTATTACAAATGAAATAATGACAAATGTTAATGAAGAACATATACATCCCTACACAACATATAAAGATGGTACTATTGCATCATGTAACTTTAGTACATTACGGAATAACGTTCACTTAATGACTCCATGTGCTATTGTTTCGTCTTCTACCGGCTCTTCATCCGATGCTTCCCCTCCGATGCTTCCTCCCGTGATAATGATAAGGATACAAAGAAGAGCAGCAAGATGATAACGGTGACATATCAAGTGGCATATTTGAATGAAGACAATGTATTAAGTTATGTCAATGATTTACCATATAATAGAGTACAACGGAGGAGACATTTACATTTTCCGTATAAGATTCAATAATGTATTAGAATTAGATAGGGCGGAGAGATGTTTTGATTTAGTTGGTTTGTTAGAGTTAGGAGCCGGGATTGTTTGATATGATGTAGAATGGATAGTTTAGAAGTAGGATAGTAGGTTAGGTTAGATATATACACCATGACTATACATAATTATGTCTCTTGTTATTGCTATCGACACACATATGATCTAAGTATCATATCAGATAAGACTCTCCCCACACCAAACAAGTAAGTAAGCAGATGATGCAATATGCAATACTACACAATGCCTCGCTGTTCAAAGAGATAGATAGATAGATAGATAGAGGAGGGATGTAAGAGGGAGACGAGTGGATATTGAGAAGATTGATCATCCACTCCAATTCCAATCGATTAGAGACATATGAATATCTTCTGTATCTTATCGCACAACAATCACTCCACCATCCATTAAAAAGACATCAACTCAATCCTAAGTAGTATTTTATATACCCTAAGCGGTTTACCAATCCTTAAGCAGTATAAAACATATCCTTTGACATTAATGAAGACAAACGGCTAATAAGCAAATGCTAACGACTTCGAGTACCGCAATTTGAAGGGTGAATAAATTTCCAACTAAGTATAGGCCTCATAGCTTTCAATCAGCTAGCAAAAGCTTTGTAAAAGATACCGAGGTCTATTCGTAGTATTTTTACCCTTTAAACTGCAACACTGAAAAGGCACTCAGGTCGCTAACATTTCACAACCCACGCACTCCTTGCCCCTTCCATACCTCAGCCTCTCATTGCCGTTAGTGTATCAATAATTGTCATATATCCGCCGAGGCTTAGATGTATTAATAATTGCAAAAGTGCATTGTCTATTGTCTACCAAAACAACTATGCTCATAAATTGTCTTACATAGCAATTGCAATGCAAAATTTGTCTCATTCTCATCGTCCATCATTCATCGTCATCGTCTATCGATATCGTCGTCTATCATCTCGATGCTCTATATCATGAACACGCCGCTGCATACCAGCAACAATAACGACATAAAGAGTAGAGCTTCATCGGACAACAACCCCAACGATATGAGCTTCCCTACAACAACGGCGTTAGGCAATAATATCCTCTCGTCGTCGTCGTCATATCTAAATGCAACTTCTGCCTCCGCCGCCGCTGCACAACAACAACACTATCAAGCTATCATGACTGCTGCCTATTGCAACGAAAGTACATCGAATACACACCTTCCTATCAACATCAGCAACCAACTAACTCAACCACAACACAGTATGATGGCACCGACATTAGATAATAGACTCTCGTCGTCGTCGGCATCTATGACACATCATATGAACATCAATCCTTACAACTACACCAGTGATATGAACACTTATCAGGGCATTCAACCACAAGCACTTCAACCACAAGCACACGGCATGATGTATGATCCATCTATCGATATGCAACGTCTGCTTGCAATCCAGCAGCGTGAACTTGAACTAGAAGCAGAAATTAGAAAGATGGAACAGAAGATGTCAATGTGTCATAACGGAGGAGCCAATGATAATGATAATGATAATGATAATGATATGTCAAAACAAGCGAGTACTAGTACAGCAGCAAGTAGAGGTAGAAAGAGGGTAAGCTCTAGTGACGAAGAAGAAGAACAAGTAGAACCATTGCTTACAGGTTATGCAAAGATTGTCGAGGTTGAGAGACGTCATAGTGCTGATCTTTTGAATTGTAAGAAAAAGAAGAAGAGAAAGATTGATCGGCGGGGAAGTGGGGGTAGCGGTGGTTCATCTTCTTCCGTTGCTCGAGCTGCTTAGGAGGAAGGAGGTATGCAAAGTATATACTTGGAAGTCAAGAAGGATACTCTAGATTACTGTCTGGTGTTGTTTATGTTCGATGTTGAAAAGTAAATGATATGGTTTGCTATTGTATGCACAGTACTCAAACCTCTATACTCATAGATCTATGTATTGCAAGATTGTATCCTTCACTGGACCAGGCACTTCAATACGGCTAGCATCACGATCATGAGAGTCTGTGTTATCTTCTACTTGATCCATCTTCGCATTCCACAAGGCTAGTTCAAAGATTGTTGTTGCCTCCTTCATTTCATAATACTTTATCCATTTGACAATCCTACAAAAATGTCGCTGTACTAAATCCCAACGGTCCCTTCTTCTAGTGTAACTACCACAGGTATATCTTCCCGCAGGTATATAAATCTCACCTCTTCCTCTACTCCATTGAATTCCACCTAAAAGACATTGTTGTATCTTATTTTGTACATCAACTTGCCCAGCCTGAATGATATCTTCCAAACGAGATGAAATGTTTGGGAAGGTGAATCTTTCCAATGCCAGGCAGTTTTCAAAAGTACTTGGTTCAATCATTGGTAGCCCCTCACACCACACTACTTCCCTCAAATTTATACAACCAAGAAATCCATAATCGCCAATCTCTTCCACAGAGGAAGGAAGTGTAATACTTTCTAATGATATGCATCCGTCAAATGCACCTCTCCCAATCTTTTTGAGCCCCTCATTCAATTCCACGTTCTTTAAACCACTGCATCTGTAGAATACATAATTGCCAATCTCATTAACTGTAGAAGGTAAATTAATACTTTCCAATGCTTTGCAATCCGAAAATGCACGATGTCCAATCTTCTCGAGGCCTTCATTTAGCACTACCTCTCTCAAATTTATACATCCAGCAAATACATCATCCCCAATATCGGTAACAGTAGAAGGAATTGTAATACGTTCTAATGATTTACAACCGGCAAATACACCATGCCCGCCTATCTTCTTGAGACAATCATTTAATACTACTTCTTTCAATAGCTGACAACCAAGAAAGACATTCTTGTCAACTTTAGCAACACTAGGATGAAATCGTACACTTACTACATCTCTTGGAACACGCTGCCCGTTGCCCATATACTCAAAGACTTCATCATCTAATGCTCGACATATCTTGTGCTCTTGTTTTATGGCTCTCTACTTGCTGAGATTATAAATGCAACCACTCGATACTAATTTATTGGAGTTAATTATTATACATTATCAGCTTATTACACAAGAGCTATATTTATTGTGTGTGAAATTTGTGGTGAGTATCTTTCAACCTCTGTATTGCAATAAATAATAACTTATGTCTCTTTTTTTTAGATCTCAATTGTAGACGTCCTGCCGCCGCCGAGACCCCGAAAATGTTATGACAATATGCATTCTTACCTATTTATTAGTCTGTTTGACAAACCTGTTGTGTATAGCCGCTGAAGTGTTGATGATATGACTATGCCTGACTATGCTTTGGTGCTATCTGCCTAAACTCTTAAACTCTCATAAAAAGATACCAGGATGAAACTAACTAACTAACCTCATGAACTCTTTTTTTCTGCCGCCGCGCCTGGCAGACTTTATATATCGATAGCAATTGCAATAATCTATCTTGGAATACCGATAGTATAGCCAACAATATCAGTTTTTAACGTTCTTTCGAATGGTATAGGTTTTATAGTATCAACATCAATTTTTGAACAAAAATCGATCACTACAAGTTGTGAGTTTACAAACAAGCCCAATAATCACTAAAAACGCCAAACAAACAATTATCAACCTATTGCTATATAATATTGATATTATTAAACGGTAGTGGGCAGTACATAATCTAGACAAGTATATAGAGAAAGAAACAAACCAAGAGTAGACACAAAGAGCACCTTAGAACTTAAGCATAATAAAATATATTGAATGATGAATGATGAAGTATTTGAGTATAAGGGCAATGGACAGCATGTTCCAAAAGCTGTAGTTAGTGTAGTGTTCCATCCAAGTGTTGTTGACATTGACAATGAAGTATTCTGTAGGTGCAGAAGTTTGAGGCAGGTAGTTCTTAATGATGGGCTAAAGAGGATTGGTCAAGAAGCATTTACAAATGGTGCATTTCAAGATTGTGATTCATTAGAACTTATCTCCTTCCCTTCAACTGTAACTGAGATTGGTTATCGTGCATTTTATGATTGCAAAAGTTTGAAGGTGGTAGTTTTAAATGAAGGATTACAAAAGATTGGGAGAAATTCATTTATTGGTTGTGCAACATTAGAAAGTATAACAATACCATCAACTGTCACACGTATTGATGATTATGCATTCTACAGATGCAGTGGTTTAAAGAAGTTGGTTTTGAATGAGGGGCTCAAAAAGATTGGGGGACGTGCATTTTACGGATGCATATTAGAAAGTATTACCATTCCTTCATCTGTGGAAGAGATTGGCGATTGTGCATTTCTTTCATGTATAAAGTTGAAAGAGGTAGTGTGCAGTGAGGTGCTACCAATGATTCGACCCAATACATTTAATGACTGCCCTATATTAGAAAGAATCACCTTCCCCAATCTCTCATCTCGTCTATATGATATGATTGGAGCTGGGCATTTTGATATACAGGACAAGATACAACAATATATGAATCGAGGTGTAATTGAATGGAGAAGAGGAGGTACGATTCAAATATCGCCTGTGGAAGTGATGAGATTCTCAAGAATTAGAAGAGGGGATGGGTGGGGTATAGTAAAAGAACACGTTCGTCGGATTGTCAACTGGATCAAATACTATGAAATGAAGGAGGCAACAACAATCTTTGAACTGGCTCTGTGGAAGGCCAAGATTGATCAACAAGTAGAAGAAGATGCCTATGCTCGTGACCGGAAGAAGGCCAAGATAGATCAAGTAGGTGACACCGACCGTCAAGAAGATCGTGATTCATTTCGTGTTGATGTGCCAGGTCCAGTGAAGGATGCTATCCTGCAGTACCTTCGATGAGTGGAGAGCTGAGATATTAGACGAGGATCCATCATAAACATTTACTAATCATTCTTCTTCCGATGTATATATGTCTCATACTTGTGCACATTAAGTATATGCAGTCTAACCAGATACTCTTAAATGTGTAATTAGTTATAGATCTATGTATTGCATGATTATATCCTTCACTGGCCCTGGCACCTCAACCCGACATGAATCACGGTCAAGTTCATATATATCTTTTACTTCTGGCCCTAACCCTAACGTGGCTGTACTAAACCGAGTATCTGGATTAGATTTGGACATATATATGCACACTAGAGATAGAGAGAGTGCGTGTGAGACATGTATACATCGGAATAGGAATGTTTAGTAAAGGTTTATGTGGAACTAGCTGCTGATTCTTGTCTAATAACTAAACATGGCGATTGAGATACTACCATCGTCTAATATCTCATCTACCAATATCAAAGGTACTGCATGATAGTATCCTTCACTGGACCTGGCACCTCAACACGGCAAGCATCTCTGCCATGAAAGCCTGTGTCATTAGTTTGATCAATCTTAGCCTTCCACAGAGCTAATTCAAAGAGTGTCGTTGCCTCCTTCCTTTCATAGTACTTTATCCAACAACTAATTTGGTCTAGACATTGATTAGCTGTATCCCAGTGAGGTCTCGTTACTTCCAAAGGTATATAAATCGTGCCTCCTCTTTCCCATTCAATGCCGCCTCGACTGATACATTGTTGTATCTTGTTTTGTACATCAACTTGCCCAGCGTGAATGATAGCATTTAGACGTGATGATAGATTGGGAAATATCATTCTTTCCAATGCCAAGCATTCACCAAATGTATTATATTCAATCTTTGGTAGCCCCCCACTACACGCAACCTCCCTCAATTTTATACATGACTTGAAGGCCAAGGCCTCAATCTCATTCAAAGCGGAAGGAAGGGCAATGCTTTCTAATGAATGACAACCATCGAATGTCTGATATCCAATCTTTTTGAGACCCTCAATACACACAACCTCTCTTAAACTATTGCAATCCTTAAATGCCATGAAATCAATCTCAGTCACAGATGTAGGAATGGAAATTCTTTCTAATGACGAGCACCCACGAAATGTACACTTCCCAATCTTTTGTAATCCTTCATTGAGTACTACCTCCTTTAAATTCATACAATTACTAAATGCCTCAACACCAACATGGGTAACAGTTGAGGGTAATGTAATGCTCTCTAATGATGTACACCCGTCAAATACACGATTGCTAATCTTCCGAAGTCCTTCATTTAGTACCACCTCCTTTAACCCAGTACATTTGTAGAATGCAAGCTCACCAATATCATTCACAGAAGAAGGAATGTTAATACTTTGCAATGATTTGCAAACATGAAATGAACTATCCCCAATCCTCTCAAGACCATCATTAAATACCACATTCTTCAGGTTTATACACGCAGCGAATGCCTCCGCATCAATTTCGGTGACTGTAGAGGGGAAGGAGATCCTTTCTAATGATTCGCATTTTTCAAATGCCCTCGGCCCAATTCTCACCAATCCTTCATTAAATACTACATTCTTCAAGCTTTCACAAATGAGAAAGGCCCCTTCATCAACCTCAACAACATTATGATGAAACCGCACACTCACTACATCCTTTGGAACACTCTGACCATTGCCCATATACTCGAACACTTCATCATTTGATGTGTTACTCGACATAATATCTTAAGCTACTCTTTATTTCTATTCTTGCCTGACTATATGATACTAGTTTGGTACCAATATCAATATATTAGAGTTATATTATTATTAATTGATATAATGTAGAAGCGTTGTATTGAATAGGTACAGTATACTCGCACCTTGAGGGGTATTGCAAGAGATGTATTTTTGTGTGTAAAAATTTGCAGTGTATCTTTCAACCTCTGTATTGCAATGAATAATCAAGCTGCTAAGATCTTCAGAATACCATTAATCGAACGATCATTAAACACTGATATATTGTCTATTGACTGCCGTAGAGGAAGTACTTGAGTGAATGAAGCGAGGAGTATGGTACGAAGCTGTACGAAGATAGGAAATGGAGATTTGAGCCTATTTGAGCTCGGTATCCTTTATGAGAGTGTAGTGATTGTAGAATGGTGATTATGTAGTAAGGAGGTATTAATAGAGCTAGAGCGCACAACCATACATCCTGCTATTTGCCGGTTAGATAGGCGAGACTGTATATTATCGTATCATATGGGGTATGAGGTGGTAGTAGGGCATCTAAATATATTGAGATCAAAAAGAGTCACAAGATGTGCACTTTTCTAAACTAGATTATTACAGACACAAGTTCATCCTTAACTGCTTTATCCCATGTTTGTATCAATGACTTGTTCACCACTTTGCCTCAGATGTTGATCGTATCGTCTATAGTATAAACTAAGACTGCCATGTATCAATGACTTGTTCAAGTAACGGTGTTGCCTCGGATAATGTTGTTGCCGCACCACCACCATCCTCTTGTTGGTCTCTTTCCTCCCTAAGTCTTCTCATCTTCTTCTTCTTTACAAACCTCATCCACTTCTTAACTCCCCATCGACTCAACTCTAAATCACGGTCGGCTTCATCATATATCTCCTCCTGTAACAACTCTTCTACTACATCCTCAAGTGTTATAATACCGACCACCCCTGCTTCTTTCGGAATAGATTCACCACGTTCAAATGCCTCACTTGCCAAATGTGGACGTGCCGCGACAATTGCAAGATGTAAACCTCCCTTCCCTCGACCACCAGCAGCTTGGAACAAGTTGATAATATCGACTAAGTGCATTGATGGTGAGATAATTGGAGGCCGTACTAATGGCAGTGTTGATATTGGCCGACATTCACTACTATCAACTACAATTAACTGCCGTACTAGCAACACACCGACCACTTGTGATATGTCATGAAAGGATGATGTTGATGGATCGAGAGATGATGTAGTATCTGCTTTAGGTTCATATACGGGTACACGAGAATATCCTCTCGACCAAATCTGTACCATTTGTTCCTCATCTAATATGGTATCAGATGGGAGGGCATAGACACATCGTAACGGAGTACAAACGTCAGCGGCACGTTTTGTTGTTAGGGTTAATGCTCCCTCAATCATTGTAATCTCATCTCGATGGTATGTTCCATCCACTGCTTGACATTGAGATGATGATGGTGTTGCTGTGGTGGTGGTCAATTGATTTGATATAGCCCGAATCGAATGATGACTATGGTGGCCGGTAGATGCTGTACTTGTGTTGGACATGTGACTTGATGTGTTGTCAAGTCTACCATTCTTGTTATCAATGGAGACACTTGCGGCGCCTCCTCCTCCCATCTTGCTTGTCTTTGTCAATAACACCTTTCGATTTGCACTCTTCCTCCTCCGTTTCTCTGCCAATTGTGATTCATATTGAATACGTACTAATGCCGATAGTTCCGTTCTGTTATAGTAATTCCCCTCAGTAACATCCTCATCAAATTCTCCACTGTGTGTATTATTATCATGACTAGTATCACTATTATCATGTAACACTCGATCCAACAACTTAGCAATCGGTGCAGCCAATGGATAGGTAACAAACATTACCACCTTAACTAATGGTACTAATCCGGCAGCCATCTTTACTTGATCTGGTCCTGTAAAGACTGCTGATGGAACAATCTCCCCAAAGAACAATACCAACGTAACCGAGACTAATATAGCTACATACTTACTTGGGAATAATTCATCTAAAAACAAGGGTAATGCCTCATTTGCTAATGAGTTAAGTAGTAATAATGAAACTAACAATCGATGACGTTTCGAATGACCAACTAATAGTGGTAATAGTTGTTCGGAATATTGTTGTTCTTGGATAGAGGGTGATGCACGTCGTTTAATTTCTAATGATAGTGGCTGTGAATTGTGTGGGGGAGGAGTGTGTGTTGTTTGTGTATATAAGCAAAAAGAGTGCATAGATGTGAGCATATCAAACCATATCAAAACCGACATAAGGTACACAAACAAAATACTCACATCTAACGATAACATACCCATAGTTAATCCAGCAGCCAATGCAGCCATTGTAACGCATACTAATGATAATAAACTGTTGGTTAGTAGTTCTATATACTCTTCTTCTCCTCCCTCTTGAGAGTTGTTGGTATCTTGTGATTTGCCAATCGAATTGCTCTCCTCAACTTTATCACTACCGACTGACGACTCCTCTTCTTCAGATTGCAACCTTCGACTACTGTTGTCAACACTATTAACACCATCATTAGCAATACTCTTCTGTTTTAGTATACGATGGACTTTATACCTCCTATCATTCTGCAATTTGCCATCTACTATTGTTTCCAAAGATTTGAGTGGTTGAAAACTGTACCAATAATCTTCACTGAATAATAGCTCTTTGTTGTTGCTAAGTATATCATTGATGTCTATATTGACACCATTAGTAGTTTGAATGGTATTACCGCTTTCTATTGTGATAGTGAAAGAAGTTGGATTGTTGATGTTCGATTGATGTGAGGCGAAGGATTGAGAAGAAGAAGTGATTTGAAACTCGATATCTTTATTGATATCATCTAATACCGTACTACGATCATCGTGTAGATTATTATCAACATCATCATGATACCGCGTAGTTGACATTGAAGAGATACGAGCATGGATAATGATTGGCAATAGCAAGAGTGTTGCCAGTTTGAAAAGTTGGACAGAGATCATTTTTACGAGCGTATTTGGGATGTAAATCGTTGCCGCCCTACTAATATGATACCCAATGGATATAACGGTTAGATAGTCGTACTATATAGTGTTATAGAATAGGATTTGCAAAGTTTAGGGAGCTAGGACCCGTCGTTAGTAGCACACTACCTCTCTCTAGAGAGATGAGTTCATGGCAAAGTGAGATGGCGACTAAACGTATCTAGCCAAATCTCTAATGGTCTCACTATTAAACACACACGCACACCTCATTAGACCTCATTCATACTACCTCAACCTCTTATCGCCGTCAACGAGTAATCGTTGCACAATACACCAGTTCATATATCGACGAAGATATAGGTAGTTTACCAGTAGTATTTAACGCTGATTTTGCGATTGATGTTGGTTTGGAGATTGTAGCATTAGTATTGATTGCAATACAAAGGTATAAAGGTACACTGCAAATTTTCACATAAAATACAACTCTTTGCAATAAAACTTAGGAGACGTACGGACAATATACCATACATCACAACAACATCATATCGATTAATATTCATTATATCGATCAATATTAATATAATTGGATTAGTATCAGCGTTATTGGGCAAGAGCATTAGATATGTCGGCAATACATTAGATTATGAAGTATTTATATGGGGGATGGCAGCGCGGTCCTGAGGGTGTAGTGAGTGTACGGTTTCATCCTAGTGTCACTAAGGCTGAAGATAGGGCCTTTTTCGATTGTAGAAGCTTGAAGAATGTGGTATTTAATGAAGGACTTGTCACAATTGGGAGTTCTGCATTTGATAATTGCTCATTATTGACAAGTATCACGCTACCCTCTACTGTTATCGAGATTGAAAGGAATGCATTTGTTGGATGTACCTCGTTGAGAGAAGTAGTATTAAATGAAGGATTACAAAAGATTGAGAGAAACGCATTTGGCGGTTGCTCATTAGAAAGCATTACCATTCCTTCTTCTGTGGTTGAGATTGGCGAATATGGTTTTGATTCATGTAAAAACTTGAGAGGGATTGTTTGTAGTGGGGTGCTGCCAAAGATTGGGTCATCTACATTCAATGAGTGCTCGGCATTGGAAAGAATAACATTTCCCAACATTTCGTCTCGTGTAGATAATATCATTCAAGCTGGGCAAGTGGATGTACAGAATAAGATACAACAATGTATCAACCGAGGTGAAATTGAATGGGAAAGAGGAGGCACTATTCATATACCTGTGGACGCGAGAAGCTCCACCCGACCTTGGAAAGAGTTGAAACAGCGTTTTGATCAGATTGTTGCATGGATAAAGTACTATGAATTGAGGGAGGCAACAACATTCTTTGAATTAGCCTTGTGGAAGGCAAAGATAGATCAAATAGGTAGCATCAGCCGTCATGATCGTGATGCTTGCCGTGTCGATGTGCCAGGGCCAGTGAAGGATGCAATCATGCAGTATCTTTAATTGGAAGTATTAGCAAGTTACTAGACAAGAAACAACACTCAACGTCACATCGGAGGTTATTAACTGTGAAGAAGAAAGAGTGACATATCTTGTGTCTCTTTTTCAATATCGCTCTAATAATATTGAACAGGGAATTACTCACAGTATTGGGGTGTATGGAGATTCATCAACCATTGGATAATAATACAAACAAATAACAAGTAAACTAAAGCCAACATTGGGTATGCCGCATTTCATTCATGCATAAATTTGAGAGGGGTTGAGTTGAGTTCGGACGTACCAAAGATTAAGCCAAATGCTTTTAGTAACTGTCCAGCATTAGAAAGAATTACTTTCCCTAACATTTCAACACGTTTGGAGGATATCATTCGGGCTGGGCAAGTAGATGTACAAAACAAGATACAACAATATATCAACCAAGGTGAAATTGAATGGGAAAGAGGTGGCACAATTCGTATACCTGTGGAGGTGACGAGAAGAAGGAACGGTTGGGATTTAGTACAGCAGCACTTTCAACAGATTGTCAAATGGATTATGTACTACGAAATGAAAGAGGCAACAACACTCTTCGAGTTAGCCTTGTGGAAGGCCATAATTGATCAAGTAGGTAGCATAAGCCGTCATGGTCGTGATGCGTATCGTGTCGATGTTCCCGGGCCAGTGAAGGATGCTATCCTGCAGTATCTACTATAAACGGATAGATGCACAACTATCGGCCTGCGGGCGAAGGTAAGTAGACGAAACAAACAGACAATGTAAATTAAAACCATCATCGAAAGATCTACAACTAGCTAAATCATTACTTCTAACTTATGGATGTAATACTGGCTATTACTCTAACAACGAAGTCTTGTAATCTTCTTTCGTCTTCCTTCTTCGAGTCTAAAAAGAGCATATCTTGTGTCGCCTTTTTAGTTCTCAATATTTAGACGCCCAACCACCCCTTTTTTTAGCATATCTTGTGTCTCTTTTTATCTCAATATTTAGGAACTCGTGCCTCATATGATATGATAATACATTCTTACCTATCAAACCGACAAACAGCAGATGCATATTGGCTAGCCCGTGTAAAGGGCTATCAATATAATACTCACACAACCTACAGTCCACCTTCTTATGCTTCTCAAATATCTACTCTCATAAAAGGATACCAGATCTAATCTTCAATCTTCATGATTATTTACATATTCATTCTTCACTTGCACGCCGATAGCATTGCAGTATAAGCTACTTGGTATACCAATATTATAGACTAAATATCAGCATTTAATGCTCTTTCGATTAGTGGCAGTGCGGGTATCGTAAATTAGTATTTAGTAAGTATTAAGGATTTTACAAAAAAGTACACATCTTGTGCAGTTTCTCTTTGCAATATAATATATACGTATTGCTCAAGATATATATGATAGTAGTATACAATACATCGCTCCCGCATTATATCAATTAATATTGATATATCTCCAATATATTGATAATAGTATCGGGTGGTTGTAGTTGACAGTATCATAATCTAGGGTATGTAGAGAAAAAAATAAGATAAGATAACATGTCGAGCAACACATCAGATAATGAAGTATTTGAGTACACGGGTAACGGACAGAGTGTCCCAAAGAATGTAGTTAATGTAAGATTTCATCCTAGTGTTGTCGAGGTTGATGAAAAGGCGTTTATCTATCGTAAAAGCTTGAAGAATGTAGTATTAAATGATGGATTGCAAAAGGTTGGGGATGGTTCATTTGCAAGATGCCACACATTAGAAAGCATCACGCTACCATCTACCGTGACCAATATTGATGAAAATGCATTTGTTCTTTGCCGTAGTTTGAAGAAGGTAGTATTAAATGAAGGATTAAAGAAGATTGGTTATAATGCATTTGGTCGATGCGAATCATTACAAAGTATTACAATACCCTCAACTGTCACCGATATTAGGGATGATGTATTCGGTGAATGTATAAATTTGAGAGAAGTAGTGCTAAATGAAGGTCTCGAGAAGATTGGGCATCGTTCGTTTTCGAATTGCCAAGCATTGGAAAGCATTAAACTACCTTCTACAGTTAACGAGATTGGCAGTCATGCATTCAAATCATGTACAAATTTGAGGGAAGTAGTGTGTAGCGAGAGGCTACCGGAGATTGGACTTTGTGCATTCTTTGACTGCCATGCATTGGGAAGAATCACATTTCCCAATCTTTCAACACGTCTTTATAATATCATTCAGGCTGGGCAAGTGGATACACAAAACAAGATACAACAATATATAAATCAAGGTGACATCGAATGGAGGAGAGGAGACACGATTTATATATCAATAGAAGACAGGAGAAGCGAGTTGGAGTGGCGTATAGTACAACAACACTTTAGTCGGATTATCAATTGGATTAAGTACTATGAAATGAAGGAGGCAACAACATTATTTGAATTAGCTTTGTGGAAGATGAAGATCGATTTTGTTGATGATGATGGGTTTAGGACCCGTGACGAATGTCGTATTGAAGTGCCAGGGCCAGTGAAAGATGCTATCATGCAGTATCTACTATAAAGGGATAAATATACAACTGTAGGCCATTCATATTCGGGCTATGTCAAGTCAATTAAACAACAGCAGCAACGTCATATCGGAGGCATGTGACTCAGTGAGAGAGAGACATATCGTGTGTCTCTTTTTTCAGATGAGGTAACGGGGAATCATATCACCGTATGTGGGGTGTATGGAAGTATTCATCAACCATTGGATAATACAAACAATCATCAAGTAAACTAAAATCAACATCTACCTGTCAATACTGCCTTACGGGTAGGTGAAATGAGTGATAAATGTTTAATGAAAATAAAAAAGAAGAGGTATCTCTACCAACTCTATCTACCTCTACTTACTCTACCCACCCTACACATTAGATCAACAACTTGTTTTTACTCATAAATAGTAACAATGATGACTGAACAATATCAATCAAACAACAACGATCTAAACTACACAGATCAAACGATTCAATGGGCAAGAGAATCATTGCAACGACGTAGGAAAGAGTTGCAAGAAAAGAAGAAGAGTTTAGTCGCATCTTACAAACAATCATCTTCTTCTAACAATGACGATGACGATAGTACTTCTCAACCTACACGGCAACAACAACAACAACCACACGACAAAGAAGAAGCCAATGACGTAACTGTAATGCTCGAAAGAGGTCGGGCTTTGCTTGCCGAGGCTGAAGCACATTCAGAGATATTAGGACGCTATGCTTCTCCTTCGAATACTACGAATGAAAATGAAGACGACGGTTTGTCTACTCCTCGTTCATCAACAAGAGATGACTTCATGACAAGATTCTTACAAGATTCTAATAATCACAATGACAATGATCATCAATTCGATACGACAAATAACAACTCTACTACTCACAACGACAACGACGAGAGTAGAATCATTCCTACTCTTCCAGTTGAAATGCCAGCTTGGGATAAAGAATTCAGCAGCGGCGGTGAGTTAGTAGATGACAATGACAATACAAACAACAACGGCGAGTTGCAAGAACTGCTACGAGAGGGTGAGGCTCGTGCTAGACTTGATGAACTAATTGCCAATGCCCGTCGTCAAGGAGATGATAAACGATACGCGACAGAATTATTAGATGCTCACAACAACAGCAACACACCTACAAAGAAGATATCAACATTCGATCCATCATCAATGTATGCTGCTCGACGTGCTGAACTAAAGAAGATGAAACTCGATGAGGAAGTGGCAGCTGCTGAGGAAGAAGCACGAGCATTATCATTCTTCAAAGCTCTACCATTGCCTGGCGGAGTACAAGTGAAGAACAATCCATTCGCTTCGACACAATCATTTGAGATGAAACAAGTTGGATCTGTAGAGAAGTTAGTCCGTCGTAATAGTAAGTTACATGATCAGCAACAACACAAGAAGTCACAACAACATCACGATGAATCATCATCAGTCTGTAGTACGTTTGGCAGTGGTACAGAAGAGAGCATGTCAATGGCAACAACAAGGACGGGTAGTCATTACAACAATAACAACACGATCGACACTTCATTCACCAATTACTCAGACTCGTATGCAAACGAAGAAGATAGAGAACGAGCTAAACAACTTCGTGCTGAAAAGAAGTTGAAGAAGAAACAACTTCTAGATGCTGTTAATCAAACTATCATGGCCGAGGATATGAATGAGTCGCTAGCAGAAGGAGACGAGGATGACGATGCAAGATCTACTATTACATCACACACAGAAGGATACTATGATATTGTAGAAGATCCATCCAAGCTACGTCAAGATATTGCAAGATTAGAAGCCAAACTCAAGCAGAAGAAGACACAACGACTTGCGATCTTGAATGATATTGTTGATATTGATTTAGATGCACCGTTCGATAGACTTTTATCAGATAGTAGTGGCAGTGGGGATGATAGTGGTATACGAAACATTATTGATCGATTGAAGAAGCAAGTTTGTGGTAGTGTGAATGACTTTCAAGATATTAGTAGTTTGAGAAACGATGATGAGATGAGCTCGTATGAACAACAACATACGACTCGTGCAAGTCTATACGAACGACAAGAGGAGTGGGCAAGACAGCGTGAACAAAAGCTATTCGAGGCTCGACTACAATCGGAGGCAAGTGCCATGCAAGGTATCACAGGTAGACCACAACTATCACATGCTGCACGATCGTGGAAAAAGGCTAAAGAATCTCATGATACTACACTAAAGAGATGTGCCGAGATTGAAGAGAGGAAAGAACAAGAGAAGGAGGCAAGGGAGAAGGCAACGAATGAACTCAAGATGAAGGAGTTGGAAGAGTTGCAAAGACAGGCAAGTCTTGTCAAGTTGAACAAGTCAAGTAGTAGTGTTAAGAGTGATATGAATAAGGAAGAACAAATGAAGAGACTTGAAATGTTATCCAAGCCAAGACAAACTAGAGAAACTCATCATGGTGCCACAGAGCTTGAGGATAATACCGTTGTTGAGCAGAAGAAGACAAGTGAAATCTTCGGTGGCTCTCCATCTACCAAGCCCAAACAAAAGCCAATCAAACCATTCTTTTTGAAACCTTTAGACAATCGAGTTGTCAAGACTGTTCATGATGTAATGTATTCTTCCTCTCCCTCGGTTACTTCTGCTAATGATGTGAAAGAACGACCTGATGAGTTGTTTCATGGCAAGCATAGCTTCTCAGATATGAGTGATAAAGAGTTTGCCAAGTTGGTTCGACGAATTGAGAAGCAGGCTGCCATGTCATCTTCCGCTAAGATGATGAAGAAAGAACTAGATAAGTGAGATGGTCGTATGAGAAGTATCATTCATTAGTTGAGCTTGGTTAGTGGCAAGTACAGAGTATGTATATCAAATCAATATCAAAGTACAGTCTTTAGTCTAATATTGATAATGGTATAATCTTTCTCTCTTCTTTACAATTACATACGCTTTTTGTATACACATCGCCCTCTTTCTTTGCTTTTCATATCTACTACCAACCGATACATCTTCACAATACAAACAATATGGAAGGTAGACTTCCCCTCAAAGATGGCCGGTTGTAGTTGCTAACAACTAAAGCACTGCTATCCCCCCACGTTTGGATATAGAAATCTCAACACTCCTTCAGATTACTATCCCCATTAACCTAACCACCACGCACCATTTATACCCCCGTCTACTTCCACCACCGCACAAATAAATAATCTACCTGATGTTAACCCCCAACATCACATCCCCATAATATCATTCATTAGTTGAGCTTGGTTTGCTTTGGCTAGTACAGAGTAAATGTATATTAAATCAATATCAAAGTGCAGACATTGGCTCTAATCTGATATATAAACTTTTTCTCTTCATTACAATTACATACGCTTTTTGTATACACATCACCCCTGTTTCTTCACTTTTATATCAACTACCAACCGATACATCTTTACAACACAAACGATATAGAAGGTACATACACCTCCCGTCACTCAAAGATGGCCAGTTGTAGTTGCTCAACCCCCGACGTATAGGAGACCTCCCATATTATAATCCCCACTCTATCCAACTTAACCTAC
>Ga0214480_100375_pt1 | contig 22726 bp, 13 predicted proteins | sample M1_20Mar14CPVII9_3_FD_165042 | JGI IMG/M metagenome (GOLD analysis project Ga0214480, IMG submission 165042) | Marine eukaryotic communities from Monterey Bay, California, United States - M1_20Mar14CPVII9sort6BwellE17 | ecosystem: Environmental > Aquatic > Marine > Unclassified | place: USA... | reverse complement strand
AGGTGCCACCTGATGGCCAAACATTGCCTGAGAGTTGGCAGAAAATTGAGATTTTTCTGGATCTGAGGCATGAAACCTGCCAACAAGTGGCTGTAAAAGTATGACAGAGGGCCCTACAATTGTGCTGGGAGTGTTCATCACTTTGTTATACACCTATACAATGCCAAACAAGTTTTTTTATAAACAACTTTTCATTCCACACGTAAGCATTTCGTACCCCTCGTACATACTATGCGACAGAGGTACCGCTAAGACTTCAAGTCAACAATCTGCTATGACATCTGCAGGAACACGTCAGTTGAACTTGCTCTATTTTTTAGAAATGGCTGATCTCTTCAATATCTAGTAGAAAGGCGGTGGATAGAAACAAACACCACGCAAATTGTTGTGCATCATCTTCAACATCAGCATGGTGGATAGTATCATTAACTGCTACTATCCTTACGATCGCTTTGGGGCCAAGAAGAGACCAGGAGGTGATAGTAGTAGAGAAGAGGTCGACGATATGTCAGGAACATATCCTCCACCACAGACCTCTCGCCCGTTATCTCATGAGCAGATCTCTATTCTTCGATCTTTACCATGCAATGATGTATGTCTCGAATGTAATTCAACATCCAACCCAGATTGGGTGAGGTGAGTCATATGATATCTGATTCTTCTTCTTATCATAACATTTTTCATTACTCTCACATTATGTGTTTGTTTTATAAATGCTCTTAGCGTCACATATGGTATACTTCTATGTCTCGATTGTGCAGGTAGACACCGTGGCCTCGGTGTACATCTTAGTTTCGTTCGAAGTTTGACAATGGACGACTTCACCGATGATCAATACGGTCGATTGTTACACGGAGGCAATCAAAAGTGGAGTGATTATTGGGATATACATCGCAATGATAAAGAAAGTGATGGTGATAATATCCGATACAAGTATGAGAGTAATGCAGCACGTGCATATAGAGAAACCCTCTCATTGCATACTAAGTCATGCCAATTGTCACATGACGGGATGGGATGCGGAAGGCAGCCTATTTCTCCCAAGCCAACGTCAACTCCCTCAATTGATGAACCTCTCATACAGTTGCCAGAGGATCCATCACCAAGTTTTCAAGAACTGTACAATCAGTCAAGGCCATTTGCAATGGCCATGTTTAGATCTGCAAAGACAAAGTTGTTTATATTAGCTGGACTATCAAGTGCAGTTGGTTTACGATATATGGGAGGTGTATTAGAAGCATCAAATACTTACAACTATTATAACCTGTTGGCTCTGGGCATTGCAACTTTCTTCACAGTTGTGCCATGCATTATGTTCCATCAATTTGCTAAGAAGATTGCTAATGGTCTTTTGAACAACCGACAGGAAGCATTCAAATCAGCAAGAAACTTATTGATAGATAAAATTGCCAAGGGCAGAGCACAACGAATGCAAAGATGTGATGTATACTACCCCCTTAGATTACAGGGAGAGCCACTCAAGGCAAGGTATGGGATAATCTTCTACCCCGGAGCATTAGTCGATAGAACAGCTTACGCTCCAATAGCTTCTAGATTGAGTGAAATGGGAATCTTGGTTGCCGTTGCAAACAACGAACCTTATCGAGTCATTGTCAAGCTTGATGGATATCCAATCAAGGAAGAAGTTTTACATATACTGTCTGACTCAGTATTGTGTAGTAATCGAGGGACTTGGAATGTGAAGGACTGGGCACTAGGTGGACACTCGATGGTAAGTTCGTCGTGATTTGTATGACTGATAAAGTTTCTCTCTCTCTCTCTCTCTTGAAACTCAATATTACATCACTTGCATACTCATCACTCTCCCTCTCACAATTTAGGGCGGACATGTGGCCATTGCAGCGGTTGCCAATGAATTGTCATCGACCTTTAAGAAAGTAGTGCTATGGGGAGTAGGTAGCTATCCAGATCAAAGCATGTATCCATGTAGACAACTGAAGAACGTAGAAGCCCTTGTTGTCAATGGTACGAATGATGACATTGTGAACAGCACTAAATTCTCTGGTAAAGACAAGTCTGCAATATTTGAATCCAAGATGCCCCCAAGAATAGAAGAAGCAAACAATAGAACTTCTCATTATGGATATACACAGTATGTCTCAATAAAAGGTGGCAACCACAGCGGATGTGCGCATTACGGACCTCAAGTTTTCCCTCTCCCAGATGGCATAAGAAGCATAACACTTGAACAACAGCAGCGGCAAATGGCAGAAGCAACTGCAGATTTTCTTTTGTACTCTAGTAAGAAAGATTGATAAACTTATCATGATAAATATTACGCTTGTTGCTTGTTACTATCTTATTTCTCAACTTCGAGCAAAAGCTCATCTATTTCGCTCCATCTATCAACCTGCCAAAGTATCTTCTTCTCACGAGAGCTCTCTATACTGTCAGAACTAACTCGCTTTTTCAATGGTATTATATTCACACCGTATCGCTCTGCTATCGCCATTATTGATGAAGATTCACCAATAATGATACCAATATCGGCTTCGAGTAGAGCTGCGAGGTCAGTTGTTGAGTCTCCAACATATATTATGATACTACTACTACCTGAGTTTTCATCATTTTCATGTATATGCCGCCTCAGCTCTTTGATACGGTCTCTTTTAGCCAGGGCTCCTGGTACTTCTAAAAGGACTACTCCTTCTTCATCAACTCTATTGCTCCAAACTGGTATCTCAGTATCACAATACTCAATTTGGAGAATGCTCCTTCGTTTCTTTAATAATGGTTGGATTAGAGCTGCATCAATGAGACTCGGACACCAATTAATACTCAGTACTGCAAGACTCCAACCTGAGCATAATGGTTCATTACTGCTGCTTTGATTCATGTCGGCTGCATCTGGTTTATTTAATAGTATACGTGCTAAGACATCTGAACATCCATCTTTCAATGAAACTTGTATATTGTTATGTTTGTCATCATACAATATCTCGCTTATTTCATGTGAAGTAGCATGGCCTAAACGACCCAAAAGTCGTGAATCACTAACCATTTTTGTTACTTGTATTGAGGGATCATCTAATGCATGCAGTACCTCATTTGACTGACTTTCAACCTCCTCTTCTCCACCTTTATCATTATCTGAAAAGAGATTGGTGTGAGTTTCACCAAGCAGTCTCATATATTCATCTTCTAATACTTTGAATTGTGATAATCTGTTTTGTAAATCTTTCTCATGTGATATAACACATGCACAATCTTCTTTATCTCGTTGATGACAGGTAGAACAATATGCAGCAGCTAAATATGGGAGCAACGGAGTAGTATCTTTTTCAGTACATGTGCCATCAAAGTCAACTACCAACCACCTTCTATGTTGTTTTAATCCATCTCCTTGATTCGTGTGATACTTGGATGTTGTGGGGAACAATGACATTTGTTGCAAATGTGAACTTTGAGTATTGAAATGATAATGTGAACTACCTTCGGCTAGAATAAAGGCATTACTCGTTGATACTATAAATATTATAACAAAGACCAATGATAAGATTGTGATGGAATGATTGTATTGCCATTCTGCCATTACTCTAGAGTGTGTGGTTGGTTTTATGTTTGTGTTAATAATAGAGTATTTTGTATAATGTAGCAAATCATGCACAGCTACTATCTATCAGATGATATACACACTTGTGCCTCAACGCCAAAGATTCTCTCTACTATGCAACTCCCTTGCTAATGGAGCTTTTACCTCTGCATCCAAACTAGATATCGTAGCCCGTAGCTAGAAATAGAGAGATAATAATAAGCGCCCACGCGCGTCGAAGAGCCCAGGGGCATCCAAGGTGGGTGCTACTTTGTTTTCTCAATTTGCCGTTTGTTGCAATAGGGCTTATTATATTATAAGCAGAGCGCTACTCATTATATAAATCAGACAGAGAGAGGTAGTCACTATCATTATTATATGTACATTTATCATATTTCATAGGCGGATTTTAGATACCAATACCAAACAGTCTTTAGTAGGTACATATTTCTCAATTATTAACATTATAAATAGGAGAAAGAGATATACTTATACTATCCGGTGATACAAGTACTTACAATAAATCATGTCCTCAGAAGATAATAGTAGTAAAAAGAGTAGTAGTTCAGGATGGGCAGGCGGTTTCTCAAACCTCGGTGCTTCATTAAAAGATATGGGCAATCAAATGGAAGAGAAGTTAAGGCAGCAGCAAGCCCAATTCCAAGAACAACAACAGCAAAGTAAGGAAAGTAGTATACAAACTAGTGATAGTAAGGGAGGCGGATTGATGTCTCGACTTGGTAGTGGATTGAATAAACAGTCAGCAGCAAATGACGAAGAAGACGAGGAGGCTGCTGCACCTAATACACCATCTAAAAATACACCATCTGACAATACTACCACCACTCCAACTAAACAAGCCCCTTCTTCTACTACACCATTAGCACAGCGTACACCAGACGATGTATCAAAGGAGGAACTACTCGAGATATTAAAAAAGATGAACACTCGTGTTAAGGCACTGTCACAAAGTCGTATCCAACTATCCGAGAAGGTTAAACAAACTGAGAAAGATAAAGCTCGTTTATTGGCATTAGTTAAGAATGAGATATTAGATGAGGGTGTTATTTCCGAGGCTACTGAAAAGTGTATCAAATTGCAACAACAATCTCAAAAAGATGGTAAAGAGGAAGTACCAACAACACCAGATGAAGTTATTATATTACAAACAGCCTACCGTACGAAAGATGAACAATCTCAATTAACATTACAACATATACAGAATGAATTCAAAATAATGACATTACAATCACAGGCACAGATTGAAAAGGTTAAGAGTGAAATCATAAAAGAGAAGGATAAAGAAATTGCTAGAATGAAAGAGGATATGAAGGAGGCATTAAGTAATGTAGAGAAGGATGGTGGATTTGGTGTAAGTAGTAATGGTGGCGGCGGAGATGATGAGGTAGTACTACTACAGAAGAAAGAGGAAGAACTTAAACAAAAGGATGAAGAAATTGGTATGTTGATGACAAAGATTCAATCTCTTCAACAGGCTGCTTCTGAAGCTGCCATATCCACTCCTCAACCACCTTCTGCTACAACAGAAGGTAGTAATGCTGCAGCAGAGGAGGAGATTGCAACATTAAAGAAGGAAAATCAAGGATTAAAGATTAAGTTCAAGGGACATATTGAAAAGGTTAATTTGTTCAAATCAAAGGTTGCAGAAGAGTTGAAGAAGAGTAGAGAGGAGGCTGCTAGTAATGCCAAGATTGCCGAGGATGCCAAGAAGGCATTAGAGGAGGCTCAAAATAGTATTAGTAGCAACGGTGTCACATCAAATGAGGCTTCGGAGGCAGCAGCTTCGATAGATCCAACTATATTGGCAGAGAAGGATAAACGTATACAAGAACTTGAAACTTCACTATCAGAATCGAAACCACTTCATACAGCAGAGGTTGAGAAGATAAAGGAGGAATTAACTATACGGCATGAAACAGAATTAAAGGAAACACTTGAACGTGAGTTAGAAAAGGTTTATGAAAAGTATAAACTCGACTTGGAGGAGGTACAATTAAATTCCAAAACACAACTTGAGGAGGCCGTTGAAGCAGCTCGTACTAAAACTACAAATGAGATGGAAGAACGTTTATCCGAGGCGATAATGGCTGCTAAAATGGAAGCTGTGAATTCAACATCTCTTGAGTTAACAACAACGTTGGAGAATGAACATAAACATACAATTGATAATATGTTACAAACACATTCTTTCGAGTTGGACGAGGAACGTACTCGATTATCAGAAGAGTATGAAGCTAAATTGGAAGAATGTAAATCTACTTTACAGTTTGCTGCTGATGAAGTTCGTTCAGAGGAGGAAGCTAAGTTATCATCTGAGTTGGATAGGATTCGTGAAGAGGTTAAGTTAGAAGTTGAAACTCAAATGAAAAAAGTTTTGGAGGAGGAGATTGCAAAGGTGCAGGAAGAGGCTGATGCTGCTCATACTGCTGATATAGAATCACTTCGTGAAACTCTAACCAAGGAGGCAGAAGATAAACGCACCGCACAGTTGGAGCAACAGATGAATCAATTGAAGGAGTCACACATTGCAGAAATTGATAAAGTCAAGTCAGATATGATGAGTATGGCCAATAGTTCACAGTCGGAACAGATTGATCAATTAGTGGCATCGCATACTGAAGAATTGACACGTATTCGTTCAGAAATGGAAGCATCATCATCCCAAGCCATTGCTAAAACAACCGAGGAATTGTCGAAATCACATGCTCAAGAGTTAGAGAGCTTGCGCACCGAGTTGCAATCATCAACAGACGAAGAAGTTTCACGAGTTCAGGCTGCAGCCCAAGAGCAACATAACATTGAAGTGCAACGCATTACAAACGAACTGAAGGAATCTCACGCGGCTGAGTTGGAGAAGGTCAAGGCTGATATGCTATCGATGGCCAATTCTTCTCAAAATGAACAACTAGAGCAACTGGCAGCATCTCATAAGGAGGAACTTGATCGGATACGGTCAGAAATGGAAACATCTACTGCTCAATCAATATCCGCATCAGCTGAAGAGATGGTATCATCTCATACTAAGGAATTGGAGAACTTACGCAATGAATTGCAATCTTCATCGAATGCAGAAATAAAGCGACTACAGGCTGAGGCTGAGGAAACACGTGCAACAGAAGTACAGCGTGTAACAGATGAGTTGACTCAGAAGCACGCGGCAGAGGTTGAAAAGGCCAAGGCCGATGCAATGGCTATGGCCACCAACTCTCAATCCGAGCAACTGGATCAGCTAGCTACATCTCATAAGGAGGAGATTGAACGTGTGCGATCTGAGATAGAAGCATCATCGTCTCAAGCCATTGCTAAAACAACAGAACAGTTATCATCATCTCATAGTCAAGAGATGGAGAAATTACGAGCCGAACTGCTTGAATCGTCTGAAGAGATGGCGCGTATCCAGGCTGCTGCTCAAGCATCAGAGGTACAACGTGTTACCAACGAACTTAAGGAACTACATGCCACAGAAGTTGAAAAAGTCAAGACTGATATGCTGGCAATGGCTAATTCGTCTCAATCTGAACAGATTGATCAATTAATGGCTTCACACAAGGACGAACTTGGCCGAATTCGATCTGAAATGGACGCATCAGTGACCCAAGCTGTTGAACAGAAGACTCAAGAGCTTTCCTCCTTGCATTCTCAAGAATTAGATAAGTTGAGAAGTGAGCTTCAGTCTTCATATGGGGAGGAAATTAAACGGCTTGAGGCTTTAGCCGAGGAGCAACGTTTAGCCGAGGTTGACCGTGTAACCAGTGAACTTAACCAATCGTATGAAGATGAAATGGAAAACGTCAAGGCATCTTGGAAGAAGGAATTAGAGGGATCACACAAGGACGAAATGGATAAAATGCGTTCCGAAATGGAGGCGTCATTAGAAGAGAAAGCAAAGCAGCTGTCTGAATCACATGCTACTGAATTGACTACGTTAAAGACTGAATCCGAGCAACAGCTTCAGACTGAAATACAGCGCATTACCAACGAGCTCAATAAACAACATGCAGTAGAACTGGAGAAGGCTAAATCTGATATGTTGGCAATGGCTAATTCATCCCAATCTGAACAGGTTGATCAACTAACAATATCCCATAAGGAAGAGTTAGAGAGTACCAAACAGAAGCATACAGAAGAAATGGAACAGCAGAGAACTAATCTGATTGCTGCTGCCAAGGCAAAGCACATCCAAAAGTGCAATGAGAAGATAGCAGAAGTAAATGCCTCTCACGAAGGAGAAATGAAGAAACTCAGTGATGAGATTTCATCGCTAAAAGGGCAGCAGAGTAGCGTTTTAGCCGAGAAGTCCTCATTGGAGGAAAACTTGTCAATATTAAAGAATGATTACGAGACAAAGGTCCGTGCTCTAGAAGATAAGATTGCCGACATGATAACCTCTCACGATGAGAAGCTAAAATCAGTTCAAGAAAGTGTAGATAGTGATCGGCAAGCATCTGATGAAAAGATGACAAATGAAATGATGGAGAAGAACAAAGAACTTGAAACTGTCCAAGAGTCGTTAAAGACAAGTGAAAAGAAGGCAGCACAAGCACTTCAAATGGCTCATAAAATCAAGAAGGCAGCTACAGATAAGATGCAGACTCTGAATGAAGATCATTCTAAGAAAATTGCTGAAGTTGAAACAGAGACAAAGGCACTTAGGAAGACAGTTGAGGAATACAAGTCAGAAATTCAAGAGTTAAAGACTAGTATTGATAAATCCAAGGCTGATCATGAGGCACAGATGAATAGTGCAGCTTCATCTGGTTTGGAAGAAAAGATGAAGGAGATTACCGAAGAGCATGCTAATGTCATATCGCAATTGAAGAAAGATCACGATGAAGCGATGACCAAGGTAGGAGATGATTGTGCTGCATCGATTGAGAAGATACGAGAAGAACACAAGTCGAAACTAGATGCACAGGCTGACGAAAATGCCTCTAATAAGGCCAAGCTTCAAAAGATGATGGCAAAGCATGCTGATGATCTCAAGGCGCACTATGAAGAGAAGTTTAAGACGATGAAAGAAGAGAATGAAAAGTACTTGAAGGAAATGCAGGACGATTTGGCCAAGCTAAAGTCGGCAAAAGAGAATCTGACCAAGGAGAATGAAACTCACAAGTCTGACGGAGAATCATTACAAAACGCATTACGGGATAGTACTGCAAAGGGGAAGAAGTTGCTACAACAAGTTGAAGCTCTTAAGAAGGAGATCGCAGACTCGAGTACCTCCGCCAACAAGAGTGCAAACCAAATGCTTGAACAGCAATCTAAGATGAGTCAAGAACTTAAACAAGCTCAAGCCGATAAGAATGTCATGTCAAACAAGAATGAAGAGCTAACAGGTAAACTTCAAGCTCTGTCGAATAACCTTACCATGTTGGCAGAGGATAAGAAAGACATGGAGGAAAAGCTTGAACGATCATCAAAGATGATTAACAAGTATAAGAATGCAGACTCTGAGTTGAATACGCTCAGACAAGAGAATACCATGCTGAAGCTAGAACAGACCAAGACAACTGGTGCTCTATCCAAGCTCAAACAAGAGCAAGATGCCAATCAAATGAAGCATGGGCAGAGGACCGCGTTGGTAGGTATGCTAGAAGAACAGGTAGCTGACTTAAATGACTCTTTGAGCGAAGCCAAGGCCAAGCTTGAGGCAACATCATATGATTTAAGCCAAAAAGATGAAGAAATTGAATCCATAAGAAAAGATCTCGAGAAGGCAGAAGCAGCCGTCAAGGGGGCCGAGAGCAAGGTTGCCGAAACTGCCGCAGCTGCTCAACAAAATACTGATAAGGATGTCATGCAAAAGAGTAAAATGATCAAGACTCTCAAGGCACAAGTTGATAATCTTCAGAATCAAATAAAGAAGAAGAGTTCCACTGCACAGAAGATGATTAAGGAGAGGGAGGCTGAGTGTGTCGAACTACGCAAGACTAACAAGTACTTGCAAAGTGAAGTCGACAAGGGCTCACTGAGTGATAGAAGAATATTTGAACTCGCTGCCAACCAGAGCAATAGAGACACGGCTGCAGTTGCAGAGATTGAAATACGAGATAGAATGATAGAAACATTGACACAGAAGCTCGAGCAAGGTGATGGCGATCTTGCTAGTGCAGAGATTACTGTTGTTAAGAAAGAAGATGAGGTAGAACAGTTAGCTCGTGTCAATAGACGAGAAGGAGTGAACATGGATTATTTGAAGAGCGTTGTTGTTGAATATCTAGCAAAACCACCCGGTTCGTCAGAGCGAAGTGCCCTCTTGCCCGTTCTTGCAACATTGTTACAATTTGAACCAGAAGATTATGTAGCCATTGAACAAGGAAAGAATAAGGTTAGTTGGTTCGGCGAGATTCTACCGACAATTATATCAGGTCCTGAGGCTCCAAAGCCGTCAACTTTGCCTCCACAACAAGCTGCACCATTGCTTTCAGCATCACCAGCCCCAGTTGCATCTATAAGAGCACAAAAAGCGGCTCCACCGTCCCCTCCTAAGTCAGCGGAGGTTACCGTCAAGCCTCCGCAGCCACAAAAGAACAATACTAGAACCAAGGGTACTAGTATGACTTTTTAAGATATTGATTAATGATTAAGTAATCAATTATCACTTGTTTCTATGACTTGCATATCTTAAAGACCTTGTAGATACGCTAATATAGCATCAGCACCATTTCTCCACTTATCCCCGAGCATGATATCATGAGGAGAATCTATAATGACTGGTCCTAAATCAATCCCTAAATATCGAGCAGTCTCTCTTGATCCCTCTTTATCGACAACAAAATCATCGCAAGCCGCTATCACAAAAGACGGTGGCAACTGATCTACAAATGGTGCATTACCTGTTTTCTTTTCTATTTTTGTGGATGGAAGCTTATTTGACAAGTCCGCGAGGTCAATCGTAGCCACCGTGTCTCGTTCAAAGTAGCTTTGGTAGCGTTCTATGTCAGTATCTGATATTCCATTATCATCTTTGCCGCCGAAGAATAAATCTCTACAAATTTCCTTGTCACTTATAGCTTTCTTTAGTACAAATCCTGCAGTTATCTTCCAACTATCCTTGAGACTTCTTTTAAGAAAGCGCATAGTCATTGGTCCATTTCCACTAGGGGGTACACTACACAATAGTGCAACTCCACATAGGTTGATGTTATAATTTTGATTGTTAATATCTGTATCTTCTCTTTCACTGTAGAATTTCTCTAACCACTTCATTATTGAAAGCCCCCCAAAGCTATGTCCCAATACAACAACTTGTGGATTTCCCAATTCAAATCCCAAGTTATGTGTATCGGTATGTGATAATCCTCTAAGAAATGCATCCAAGTCGGCTACATGAGATTCTATTCTAACCTTCTTTGCATTCTTTTCCACCGTAGGAGTACCACCTGTACCTTGGAGACTCAACGCAACACAAGGATATCCAAGCGATGCAAAGTATGGCATGTAATTCTCGGCCCAACACCACGAAGCATGAAAGGAACCATGAACGAATGCTAGCACCGGCTTCTTCTTCGACTTTTTCATACCAAATAATGAAGAGAAGAAATTATCATCACTATTCGATGAAGGTAAACACGATATGACTTCTGCTGTTGTACCACTGCCCAACGTAAGTTGTTGTGTTAATATTGTTGGTGAAGAAGATGTCGATTTAATTATTGATCTTCTACTTTCAGTACTTGATTGTGGATATGGCACTTCAAATGTATAACCTCTGTGAAGTAATATTAGAGCCAGTAATAGTATGAGATGTCTCCACATTATCTTTATCATAAAACACCTATGCAATATATGTTTTGTCCCTCTATCTCCTTTGGATTATATGGTATTATAATGTATGTAGGCAGGAGCAAAGATTTGTTTTTACTCTTGACAGTACGATATCTGATATCGTATGTATCCTAGATTTTATATTCTAGGTAGTATTTTTGGATGACGAGTAGTTCTGCGTATCGTGCTTCTAGAGGGTAAGGCAACAGCCTGATAAGAACATAGACTGAATATCAAAGCGTGTTGGATGTATCATTGATTATTAATTTGGTACTTGTATGTATTGCAGTAATTAGAAGGATACCAACAACTACGATAAGTTCACATCAAAATCACATCAGAATATAGGTAACACATACGCTAATAAAGTATATTGACATACGCTGATATAAAGTACAATTGTTGAAAGGTACAAATGGTTCTCAACAAAGAAACTCTCAGTGATGAGGAGGCATGGGAGATTATAAGTGGTGGTGGAAGCATAGATGAGTCCCCACCACATGATGCTCTATCACAACAACTTCTACCACCAGATAATACAGATTATAGTGCACGACAAGAACAGTATGACGACCTCCAACTTAACGAGGAGGATGCGTGCATACAGCAACAAAGTGATATTCTTATTGAGGATGAAGATACAATGATTAGTGGTGTATCATCCATTACTGGCGATCACCAAACTGTTGTTAGTGATGTTAATGAAGAAGATGAAGTTATTGAGGAAGAGCATATAGAAGAAATCGGCAGCAATAATAACACTGAAAGTATAAAAGAGAAGGACGATCTTCGACTTATTGATCAACTAACGCAAATGGGGTTTAAGAAGGAGGAGATCAAGATTGCAATCAGTAACCTCCGTGATGCAGGACAAACAGAGATAGATGTAGACTCTATTATAGGATCAATTGTGGGCGAGGAGAATAATAATGCCAATCAGAATAGCAACAACAATCAAGACCCAACCATTCCACTCGAGTTACCACTCAGAGGAAGTACTTGGGAATTTGTTGAACGTAATACATGTAATCAAGCAGATGTGCAAGCCCGCAATGCAACCGCTCACGTTCAATCTGCTGCATCGTCTGCAAAAGAATCTATAGTTCGTGCTAATGAAGAGTATAGCATCGCTGAGAAAGTCGCAGCAGCGGCTGTAGTGGGCGGTGCTACATTATTAGCATTGGGTAATCCTCGCGCTGGAGTTGGTGCCATGGCTGTTGCAGGCGCTAGTCTGGCAGCAGGAGAGGTAGTTAAAGCACAGACTGAATCACGAGATTATGGCCTAAGACGGGGTGTTCATCTTGACTAAAGAGATTAGTTGGGAGAGAAGGAGAATGGGGGTTATGAGGTAGTAAGAATGTATGATTGACCTGTTTGAATAATCTGTTTGATAATCTGTAGATAATTAGAGAAGAGAGCTAGCATATTGTATTCGACCACATGAAGTAGTCTCTCCTTTTACCTTTGCTAGTAGGGGCCACAATCACTACAGTATGGTATCATCAGCCTGCCACACACAATGATTACATAGTGATAAGATACGGTATCCTTTTGCTTAATTCAGGGTAAGTACCACTTATGTACAACAATACACTGATCAGTGATCATACAATACAATACAGTGTATTGTTTACATTCAAGGAGACCATAATAATATTGACGACGCCACAATGGAGGAGGACACTAAGAATAATACCAGTAGTACTACTGAAAATCCTGTCGAACCCGACGAGGTTGTGGCGGCAGAGACAGAAGACGCTGTCGCCGACAATGATAACGATAACAATGACACGAGCAGTGCAGATGGTGGTGATAGTGACAATGATGAAGCATCAAATACTGATATGGAGGAAACACAGGAAACCGCCGGAGCCGCTGATAGCGATAGTGATATTGAATCTATTGTTGCCGATGAAGAAGATGATGAAGATACCCGGGGTGTAGATACGTCACCAACTAAATCTATTGACGGTGCACCTTCAGATGACAAGAAACGTTCTATTGATGAAGTTACCAAGGAGGTACCCACTCATGATAAAGATGGACCGTTACCAACACTTCCATTAAAGAGGGCAAGGACGGCATACTTTATTTTCGCCGATGCTAAACGACCAGAGGTTAAATTACAGGTATGTGTATTATGTGATCATTTATTTTTATGGTTATGGTTTGTCACAAATTTGAACATAAAATTTAGCCAAATTCAACTCATTCACATATGATTTATTAAATTTAGTGCCCCGGACAAGGTGTTGCTGCTGTTGCAAAAGGTATCGGTGCTTTGTGGTCGGCACTTGAACCGTCAGAAAAAGAAATTTATGAAACCCAAGCAGCAAAGGAACGTGAGCGTGTTGCTAAAGATACACAACGTCTTAAGGATGCAGGAATATTGCCACTCAAAAAAGTTAACAGTGGACAGGAGCATGATATTGAAGGTGCTGTTATCTTCCCTGTTGCTCGCATAAGAAAAATCTGTAAACTTGACCCAGATGTTAAGGGTATGTCAAAGGAATCGGCAATGTTAATTACCAAGGCTACAGAATTATTCTGTACCAAGTTGGGTAAAGAGATTGTAACTATTGCACAGTTACAGAATAGGAGAAAGTTGATGCCTGAGGATACTGTTAATGTTTGTGAAATGAAGGAAAAATTCATGTTTCTCAAAAAAGACATTGTCGATCTACGCAATGAACAGGTTGAGGCAAACAAGAAGGAAAATAGTAAGAAGACATCATCTAAGGATTTGGGAGAGAGTTCTGGTTATGGAGGAAAATCAATGATGTCATACTTTGGGAAGGCGGCAAATAATTAATATCATTGCAAAATTGGGAATGAAGGTAATCGGGGATAATATTATCTGTTCATTCATTTGGTAGAAGGATAACTGGTAAAGTGTGTTGTAATCAATATAGCTACTAGCGGCAGCAGGGAGGCAATAGCACAAAAGTCATTCGTCCATTTTCATGTCCCCATTGGTACCATCACAACTCTTCTCATCTGTTATAGCCCGACACCAATATTCAGCATGTTGTTGCCATCGTTCTCTTGATATCATATCGCCACATTTTGTACAAACTACCGAGCTTCTAGAAGTTGTGCGTTATCATAAGTCATGAAGTGAAAGAGAGATGATTGTAACTTCTGTTAGTGCATGTGGGTTACAATAATAGAAGGCCATAAGTCAACACACGAATTCAACAATTAAACGATACAAATGCGGACTTTCCCGTCTTCCATGGCTTGCTGTAATATGTGGCTTTTCCCCTGTGAATATAGAATTGTAGATTCATCTTTCAATAGTCCTTCAACTACCGCCATTGCTCTAATTGTCATCTCTCTCTCTGACATGTTATTATGAGATGATGTATTACTGAAATGCGGAGAGTTCTGTTGTTGCATGCTGTCATTCTCTCTTCTATATAAACTACCTGCACCATTATTGTTAGCAACATGTCCAGCCACACAATCTGCAACCACATCACCTAATTCGTCTCGTATTCTTCCTAAAGCATGGTCAGCAGCAGCATTATTACCAGTCGATATTGTTAATGCATTCATTAATGCACCCAGGGCATCCGTCGGGTTTGTCTGATATGAAGACTGAGCATATTGTAATAGGTTTGCTATTCTCTGTTCTGGTAATGGTTCGTGTTGTCGTCGGTATTGTGCATGCATAGGGGAAGAAGGAGGTGCACGTGGAGGTGACTTGCCTCGTCGATTAGGTGAACCAAATGGCATACTAATTGTTCTGCGTCTAATTTGTCGTTTGTGATGTTGTAATAATATGCAATAGGGAATAGCTGCCAAGAATATGATAAGTGCACAAAATAATGTGCTGTTAGTAATACTATCCCACTCTTCTTCCTTTAGCATAGCATTTGAAAGTAAAAATAGTGTGAATATAGCGTATATAAAGTAAATACAAGCATGTTATCCCAACATCATCATCGTGGTACATAATTTTGATATTTTTTATGAGAGTTCGATGCAACTTGATTCTAAACTATAAAAGATGACATCTCATAAATACGGCTTGAAGAAGTAATTAAGTATTTATTACTTTTATACCGATAATAGTTGTTATATCTAGCCACTCGTGCTAGTGACTATAGATCGCAGTGTTCAACACTTTTCAATTTGTAGTTGTCTTGTGACGAAAACCAAGGGCTGTAGACTGTAGACTGTAGGTAGGTGAAGAATGGCGGTGAGCAAGTTGACAATTCATAGGGAGGACGGAGGATATTAGTATTAGTGGTGGTGTCTCCTCTATAAATCTCCTCGTGTTTAGTAGCGGTGGTTCTCGGCTGATAGTTCATTTGCAGTCTTCAAAATTACATGCTTATTAAGGCAGTCTTTTATCATCTGCTGATATTCTCACTTTCTTTCCCTCATACCATGGTGGCAGGACATAACCATGCAGTATTTAGCGATGTCGATGGCACTTTAGTTCACTATCCAGATGACCTTAGTAAGGAGGATAATTCATTGTTAATACATCTACCACCGAGTAAGACTGGAACTCGTGGTGTTATATCAAGGCAAACCTTATATCTATGTCAAAAGTTACGAAGTGTTAATAATGGTACACCACTCATTTTAGTTAGTGGTATGAGAACTACAACATTATTCCAGCGTATGCCATATCTACCCACGGCAGATGCCTATGTTTGTGAAAGTGGAGGAAGAATCTTTTATCGTAAGTGTATGCTTTTGTATGATACATAAATTAAAGATGTGTTTCATAAATGTCAATTATTTCTCATCAATACAAAAAAACAATACACACTGAAAGCTCAACCGCTGAAAGAAATAGGCGAAGAATATACTGATGATGAAGTTGTTAATTTGGTGAAGAATCTTACCTCACAACCAACAACATATGTTGGTACTACCGCTGACGGAAAGCCTTTGAAGATAATAGAAGATATGGAGTGGAGACGTCGTACATTAGAAGTAGTCAAAACAGAGACAGGAAAGTTATGGGAGTTTGCGACAACACTTCGAAAAAGGGGATATGTTCTTGATACAACTGGATACACCACTGCATTTAGAATTAATCGGAAGCATCAGAAATCTCAATTAGCATCATCTTTTGACGATTTTATTGAAAAGTGTTCCAACAAGGACGGTATACCAAATGGACTAGATTGCAGTACAAATCTTGGTTGTGTAGATATTTATCCTGCAGTGAGTGGTAAGAAGAATTGTGCAGAATATCTCGTTAATAAGCTATTAGGTAATGAAGAAACAACCAACGAAGATGACAGGGATACTACACAACAACAACAATCAGTAAAACTCGACACACATGCATATTGTCTATGTGATGACGATAATGATATTGAAATGGCATTGGCATGCAAAATTGCATATCTTCCTAGTGTGACCAGCGAGAGTATACGAAACTTAGCCAAGGAAACATCAAAGAAGTTGATAATTACGGAAGATACAGAAAACGATATTGTTCAAACATTGGCAACGGAAGCTGCATTGAAAGCTGTCATTAAAGAACTTGAACCTAACGATGAGCATTCAACTTGAGCTTTGATATTAAATATTGTAAGCAACATAATAGAAGATTTAACTCGATTTAACTCTAGTATTCATCTATTGTTTTTTAGAATCACCCATCTTCTTTTAGCCCCAAACTCCCCACTATCGATGAATGAACATGGCTAAAGGGCTCCACAACTAGCAATCTTTACATCCATAGAAGTATTCCCACTCTGCGATCCCAACGATTCCATCTTCCTCACGACATCAAGGCCTTTTGTAACTTTGCCAAAGACAGTATGCTTGCCATTGAGCCAAGGCGTGTCAGCTGTACATATGAAAAACTGACTTCCATTTGTATCTGGACCTGCATTAGCCATACTTAAGGTTCCAGGCCCGCCATGAATGATATCAAAGTTTTCATCAGGGAATGTTCTCTATGTAATATAAATATGTGAGTATAATTTTAGTTCATAAGAGAATATCAATACGTATACATGCATATTGATAATGAAGAGCACGAACTTACACCATAGATACTCTTGCCCCCAGTACCGTTACCAACAGTAAAGTCTCCCCCCTGGCACATAAATCCAGGTATGATTCGATGGAATGAACTCCCTTCATCTATTGTGTCATGTATAATCAATTTGTTGCGATATAAATTATGGTTAGACATCGACAAAGAACATCTCATATATTACAGTATTATGAACACTAGACTGTATACTTACAACCAAAACCCTTTTCTTTTGTGCAAAGAGCCTTAAAATTAGCAACGCATTTGGGTGTCACATCACCATACAATCCAAATTCGATACGTCCAAGTGCTTCACCATCGGCAGTAATATCAAAGTAGACTGTATCTGTTACCTCTGCAGTTGAAGCCCCACCGCCCTGTTTATAATGAGTGTTATGTACATATGTTTTATAATATTATGTTACAACATATGTTATGTGTTACAATAAATAGAAGAAGTATTAGATATACACATACAATAAACATGATGTAAATAATCATACCAACACACAAAATCTTACCCCAAATAAGTTTGCAAACATGTTGAGATTTGGTGCTACCATGTCCAATGAAACTTCTTTTGAAGTCGTCCTCATGGAAGCATGAGATACACTGGCAGGTGCAAACCCAAAACATTGCTGTTGGGTAGAGATAAGTAGAGCAATGGATAGTAGAGACCTCATCATCTTCTCAGTAGCAGCAGCAGCAAAGGTACTTTAATCTCCCCAGGGGAGTGTAGTTTTAGCGATCAAACAGTGACAAACTATTTTTGATTTGTAGTTTGTTTGTATGTACGATAGGTATACCGTCTTGTGATTTGAAGTTAAAAACAGCCTCTTGCGCCGTACAGGGTTGGCGGTCACGTATTGGATATTGTGATGATTATTTGATATAGAATTCTTAATAGTCATCATTACAGGTTTTTATTGCAATAGAAAAGTGCACAAAAGATCCCGTGCGTACTTCAACATGATGAATAATGATCAACAACAGCAACAGATGCAAGGATTTGAATTGGAAGAGGCAATATTTACAACAGCTCCAATAGGACTGCACTGTGTTGATTCAGCTGGAAGGATTCTTTGGGCAAATCCTATGTTTAACAACACACTTGGATATAATAACAATAACAGAATTACCGTCGGCAAGTATGTCTCAAACTTTGTCTATTCCAATAAACAACAGTCTACTACAGCTGCTAATATAACTGCTGCTACAGTGGATAGAGTTCCTAATATGATTAATCGAACATCACCGCATTTTAATAGTTTGGCAACAACTGATGCTGTTCGTCCACCATCAGCTTTGTCTGGATTATCAGTAGGAGGAGAACCACAACAACAAGAAGTAAATACTGGTGGTGGAATTAACATGTTAACAGCTGATGATAAGACATTATATCAAGAGCTTATCAAGCGTGTTATTAGTGGTAATGGTATATCTGAAATACCAGTACGATTTGTAAAATCATCGGGTACCATAATACATCTGATACTTGATTGTGATGGCACTGCTATTCGATGTCAAGGCTCCTCATCTACCACAACTAACCAACAACAACAACAACAAAATCAGCAGCCACAGTATTATTATCGCTTCTTTACACGAGATGATACCCCACGACGGATACAAGAGATGCGTTCTAATGTCTTATTCCAAGAAACTAACCGCTCTCTACAAATGCTTGATATCTTTATGAACAGATCAATGCAACAGATGCGTGCACCATTATCATTGATGGAAAATGCATGTAACTTGGTGACTGAAAACATTGAAGATATTGAAGAAGTAATACGAAGAAATGCTGCACATCAGAATAATATGAGCAGAACACAAAGCAATGGAAGTTTAGTAGAGGGTGGTGCTACTGGTAGAGAGTCCGAAGTATCTGGATCCTCAACGCCTAATACTTCAAATCCAATGATTGGTAACCACCTTTCATCATCCACCACACCCCTTGCAGTTGCACTATCGGCTACTTTAGAGGCACGATCAGTAGTTGGGTTAGCCACAACATTGACTAAAGATGCACTCGCGCTGGTTGATGATATTACAGATCTATGCCGTTTCGATCAAGGTCGGGCACTCCTCATCGAGAAGGAGGCTGTCAAGGTTCGTGATATATGTTTGGAGTCATTGGTTAAGGTTCCTATACCCATTGTTGGTTCGGGAGGACTTGTTGATGTCATACTAGACATTCAAGAAGGATCACCATCGAGATGTATGACAGATCGATCAGTCTTACAGCGCTGTCTCGCGTTGTTGTTAAACTTTGCCGTAGATGCTGCTAGCAGTGCCGTTTCCTCAAACACTGCCTTGTCAGCTGGTGGATCTCAACAACGTGGTATGGTGATTCTATCAGTACAAGATGCAACCATAGGCCAACCGCAGGGTACAGGATGCAAGATATCTGTGTTCTACACCAATCCTCCTGATCCTCCTGATCCATCGAGTCAAGGTATGAATATCATGGGCTCTTTAGGACTGTCGGGCAGGTTAGAGCGCAATAGATCAATCGGGGATGCTACTGCTTTTGCTTCTGCATATACTTCTGATAGCGGTAAGACGGAACAATCTCTACATAAGTCTGATAATTGTAACGTTGGCAATGTGGCAACACAAAGAAAATTGGCAAATTTTCTAGCAGGGTGCTGCAATAACCCAATGATTAACTGTGATGAAACAACTTGTACATTGGGTGGCTCGTCACTGATTAGGCGAATGCGATTGCGGGAGGGCATTGGAGAGGGTGTGACAAGTTGTCGTCGGGACAAGCTTGGACTAGGATTGAGCCTCTTGTATCACTTGGTCGGGGCTCAGGGGAGTGATCTACGGTACGAGATAGTAAGCGAACCTTCTACTCTTGGTGGACAGCTCACGATGACGAAGTTTTGGTTTGTGCTTCCTATGAGTCTAGATTTTCCCGACCGCTTGTCTTCGGAGTACATTGTTAAAGATGATTTGCAAAGATCTCAGAATGAGCAACAGATACTGTCTGCTATTCCAAGTTTAATCCGGGCACCTCCAATACAAGAGTATCATGAGATACAACAGCCCCAGCAGAAGCGAGCAAGACTATCATCACCAACACACCAACAGCAACATCCTATTCTGCAGCAACCCATGAATGATACCGTCGATGCCAATTCTGCAGGAAGATCCTTAGCGGGGAATCAGAGAGTATCTTGTAATGTTGCTGCCGAATCTTCGGCAACTGCTACATCATCATCTGTCGGGAATAAGACCATCAATGGAGCCCGGCCGCTTGTATTAGTAGTCGATGATACTGATGTCAGTGCTTCCCTTCTCTGTATGCACCTCCGCAAACTCAATTGCTCATCTCATAGAGCCGAGAATGGCGAGGTAGCAATAGAGATGATCAGAAGTGCACCGTCACCAAATATGTATAGTCTTATTTTAATGGACTTGCGCATGCCCGTTGTTGATGGATTTGAGGCGACGGCGACGATTAAAGGGTTTGCGAGTAACATACCAGTAGTAGCTCTAACAGGAGAAACAAGCGAAAAGAACCGACAAAGATGCCGTGAGATTGGATTCGATGAGTACAAGACAAAACCCTTGAAGCGTCCACAATTGAAGGAACTCTTAATCAAGTTAGTACCCGGCTACTCTTGTGATGAAACTGAGTAGATTTTATTACTCACAGTCTCATATTACAAAGAAAGAAAGGTAAAAAAAAGGCAGGCATCTATCAGATCATAGAATAGAGAATGAAACGATGATAGATTATAAAGTAAGAAAACATAATGTGCATACATAGCTTATTGAACCTATCAGCTCATTGGTTGAGTTCTATTGATAGTAGGTAGAATCGGCTCGCTCGTGGCATGGCACGCACGGCTGCTAGGATACCGGATGGTATCCTTCAAAATCATGAATAATGAATAGCCTCTATCCATCTTTAATTACTAACTCTATCTATATTTATATAGTCCTACATACTACCTATCAACCAATCATTTATTATTAATTTGATCATATAATAACACGGATTTATTCTCACCACCATTGTACTATTATTAATATAATGCTCACATCATATTGTTTCGACACAATATTATTTGCTTAGAATTTCTCGGTAGTAGAAGTGAGAGACACACCAAACAATTAAACATTAAACATGGCATACACAAACATTGCAGGCAAAAAGCTGCAATCGAAGCTGTCCTCTACCCTCAATGAATCAGCAACATCCCATTCACCTGCCCTCCTATCATCTCAACAATCATTTGCTAAACGTCAACTTGAGAAGATGGGATGGACAGAGGGTACAGGACTTGGAAAGAACCGTACTGGGCGAGTTGATCATGTCAAAGCAAAACAACGCGAAGACAATATGGGATTGGGTAGAGAGAAGGAAAAGGCTAAGGAAATGCAAAATACATGGTGGAAAGATAGTGTAGGTGGTACATTGGCAAGATTACAACAACAGAGTAAAGATAATAAAAAGTCAAAGAAGAAGAAGGACAAAAAGAAGAAGAGTAAGAAAGGCAGCAAACAATCATCTGGTGAATCAACTTCCGAGAGCCGAGATCAAACATCAACAACACACATCAAAACATATACAGATTTAGAATTATTTGCAGCAACAGGAGGTGCTAGATTTGGTACCAAAGGTGGAAGACGTGCTGAAGGAAAGTATAAAAGAACAGAATCAGGTACCGAGTTATCAAAGCTTGAAGAGAAGGCAAGAGCGAGTCTGGAATGGAATGGCAGAGGGAATGCTGAAGTTGTATTCTCTTCAAAAGAGGAACGAAAAAAGAGAAAGAGAAACGTGACCAGTATATCAGAGGACAATAGTAGTAGTAGTTGCAATGTATCTGTGGCAGAAGATGCGGAACAAGTTGTCATTACTGCAAATGATAATACCGAGGACAAGGAATCTAGAAAGAAGCGACGTAAGCTGGAAAAGAAGAAGATGAAAGCAGAACGTTTGCATCAACTGACTATGTCAGCTTCAGAACAAGATGAAGACCTTCCTACGCAAAAACAGAGTAAAAAGAAGAAGAAGAAGAAGGAGAAGAAGAAGGAGGAGAAGAAGTCCAAAATAAAGCAGTAAGAAATAAACATATTATTCAAAACACATATCTAATAGTACATGCAGTTATTACCCTATATCTATATTCATTCACTCCTTGCATCTTTCTTCTAGTATCGTCTGAAGCACAAAGCATATTCTCAGCAAACATTTAGGATATATTCATAGCCAATTGCAATGAATAATCCCTCGTAATTTGCGTCATTCATCAAATGATTGTATTGTATAGTATTTAATACAACAACCAATCAGTTGATAATGCCAATTGCATCCAGACATCTTGGCCATCATTTCCAATAGGTATTTACATTCT
>Ga0214480_100374_pt1 | contig 22790 bp, 18 predicted proteins | sample M1_20Mar14CPVII9_3_FD_165042 | JGI IMG/M metagenome (GOLD analysis project Ga0214480, IMG submission 165042) | Marine eukaryotic communities from Monterey Bay, California, United States - M1_20Mar14CPVII9sort6BwellE17 | ecosystem: Environmental > Aquatic > Marine > Unclassified | place: USA... | reverse complement strand
TCCTCAGTAATATATTCATTGTGATGCAGTTTAATACTTAAAAGCTTCAGTTATGATTCTAGCTAGTCTATCATAACCAAATCAAACATTCCATCATACAAGTACACTACCTATTCCTCTTTAGTCGATTCAGCTGCAGTGTTTGTAACTTCTACTACTTCCTCAGCCTTCTTGTCGTCTTTTAATTCTTTGTATGGGACTGCTACGTCGTCAACGACTTCTCCACCTCGAACAGTGGCCATATTAGGCTCATCTAAGAATTGTTGCAGATCAGTCGTGATATTCTTCTTCAAGTACAAGTGATCGATAAAGCTGTAACCCATGATAGCATTGGCAGCTAGCCAACCACTTACGATTGACCCTGATGTTGAATCGGCTACAGTCAAATCACTGCCCCCGATGAAGAGACCTGGATAAGGCATCTTGGGTTTGTTGCCCTTGATACCAAACCGAGCCAAATCTTGAGTGAGACCAGAACGAAGAGGTCCACAGATTTGCACACACTCAATTTTGCCTGCAGATAATATAAGAAGAGAGACTTGTTGATTAGTAAAGGTACATATAAACATGAGGCAGACCAATTCACCTGTTAATACACTCACCTTCAAGCTGTGGAAATGTATCCACCAAATCCTTTAGCACCTTATCACTCATACGTTCCATATCAGAGGAACCACTCTTGTTCAGAACTGAATAGATTTTAGGCTTGGTATCAAACGCCTTCACAAAATCATCATCGGCCTCAATGGTAACGACACATGTCGATACAGAGCCATGTCTGTCAACCCAACTTGGATCTTTCGCACTTGGGAACGACACCTTCATCCAACTAGATCCTGGTATAAACTTTGATCGTCGGGGAGCCTTGGTAGCAGTCTTGCTTTGTTTTCCTCTTCTGCCGCCGCTCTGGCTAACTGTAGAAGTTGCAGTACTTTCTGATATCATCCCATCCTCTCCTGAAACTTCACCGACATCATCTACGCTATCAACATCATCCACACCAATGGTGCCATACTTGACTTGGCCTGTCTCAGAATCCAACTCGTCACGGGGCAATGTTGCGTTTGGTAAACGATACCAATCTGCACCAGTCAAGTCCAACTCATCCTTCGTTCCATTCAACCCAACTAGTACCTTCATTATTGGACGTCGTTCAGATACAGCGGGTAAGCCTGGTGGTACTCCATGATCAGTGCGCACATTAGCAGGAAGTAGATGTAAGAATGTCGGGATGAGCCCCAACGTCGAAACAACCGCTCCATTGGTTTCAGAAACTGTAATCTCACAACCATTCTGAAGACGAATACCCTTGCATCGTGGCTTTGGTCCACTAAAGTCTGATGCCGACTCTTCACTTGCAGTAGCTGTCTTGGCTGTCTTCCTCTTCTCCTCTTCAACTTCGGGCAACTTGTCAAATAATAGCTCTTGTAAACTTACACCACTCACAACTCGACCATCACACTGTTCAATGACACTTGTCAACGCATGACATAAAGCTCGTGGTCCACCGATGGGGTATGCCATCCCCTCCTCACTCAACATGGAACATAAATGTGTAATATGTGCTGCCATACTAGTATGATCGGGTGATAAATTCTCATTCGCCATACCGATAGCTGACATTAGACTACGAACATGTGCATTCAACGGTAAGCACTTGTTCAAGAATGCCGATGCTGGACGGATAGTTGCCTGTTGATATGAATTACTACTCTCCGATTTGTTTGTTGCAGTAGCAAATAACTTGGATAAATAGTATTCAGCTGCACCTGAATTAATCTGACCACATGCCTTGATATATCCTAAACTAGTTGAGTTGCCATTATCATTCCCATCTAAATCAACTCCGGGATATCCATCACCCAAGCATGTTGAGCAATACTCTGCTATTGAAGCTGGTCCTTCGGCATTAATAACGATAGGTATTGCCTCACTGTTAATATTATCAGTGCCCAATCCAGGAACTGATAAGATAGAATGTGCATATCCATCATTCGAGCTACCAACTCGAGCAAATCGTATACCACCCTGTGTATCTGTCGAGGTTACCAAAGCAGGCGCTAACAACTTTTGTTGTCTATTCAAATGTCCAATATTCATACCTTTCACATCAAACGGAACATGTGCAAACTTTCCACCCTCGGATGTTTGTTTTTCCATTATTAAACATTCAGATACGTCAGTGGATGGTGATAGTACACATACCTTCTTCCCTGCTCGTGCTAGTAATGCTGCCGGGTAGAGTGTTTCAATGCCTGATCCCAAGAGTAACACGTCATAGTTTTCATCACGGATACTTAAATCGGCTGGATTGTACTTTGTTCCTACTGGTTCTTTCAAGAATTGATACTTTTTGATACGTTCTGCTTCTTCATTCTCCTCATCCTCTCCATCTTTTCCACCACGATCATAATATGGTTCACAAACAATCAACTTTTTAGGCATACCATAAACTCTCTTCGACTTTCTCCTATCCATTTCCCACTTTCCAAGTGCAACCAAAGCAACCAATGCCCACGGTTGTAACCCCACTAAACAAAATGTAGCAACTAATACCAATGCCTCAATTCGTACATTATTACGATGCATCATAAATAATATCATTATACTGGTTGTTTTATTAATCGGGACAGATTTTTTAAAAGGTGAGAATGCACCCATTGCATACTTTCTTGATATATTCTTAATAAATACTTCCACTTGTGGATGTGATTCAATGAAGGGACGGAACCGGCCATACTTTTCATCTAGGAGACGTTCAAACTTGGCGGCGTTGGCGTGTACCTTGTAGGTATTTGCTGGTGTTGAGAAATGTGATGATGTTTCTTTTAGGAGGATGTTTAATTCTTCTATATCTTGGGATGTTGCAAATAGTGGTGTTTTTGGTGCAGATAAGTTGGTTGTTAAGATTGGATCAATCTTAGGAGAGTCTACAATGTTGCCATCTAAATCTAATTCAACTTGCTCTCCATCTTCAACCTCTACCTCCTCACTATCATTAGTATCAGCAGTACTGGCTAAGCCATCTTTAAGTTTTTGTGTAGCAACCGCTTGTTCATAAACTAACAACGCATCTGCATATTCCTCAACACTACTATTTGCCAAATCATTTAATATTGGTGATAGGATACTTGATATGATGTCAGAGGATACTTGTCCTACGATCATACCACCCGATGAAAATTGGGGAGGATTTGGGTTTTCGGTTATACGGCGTTTACCGTATGCTTTACGCTTCTTGGTTGGTCGTCCCATACGCATGATGGAAGTATGTTGATGGGCCTAAAATATGTGTTGCAAAATTTGCTTTTTTTCTAGCTATTGATTTAGCGCCGATTTATGACCGCCGACAATTGATATTGAACACGGCAATCCCAGAGATGTTATGGCGAGTATAGAGATATGATATCGTGCAATGGATGACAGTCTACCCTACTCCAATCTACTCCTCTCAATCTACAATCCACGCGGAGTTAACGACGGTTGTGAGTTTATTCGTATTACGAATGAATGTCCGTTTGATATCCAAAATCAATCTGCCGATAAATTTTGGAGGATGCATGATATCAAAGATCATTGACGTCCACATAAATTGCAGCGGCTTTGATAGTAGATATTCCTCCAGCGATAACATTATTGCAATAGATAAATATAAGATTATGTCAACCACAATAGGTAAGGGATCGGACGACTCGTCCGATGACAGTCTAAAGAAACCCAGTACCATATCTGAAACACAAAAAGAATCATTCAATCAAGATGATAATGATGATAATGGTAGTGTTGATCTACATGATGATGGGCATAAAATGAGAAGTGGACAAGGATGGGGACGTGGTATTGTTGCCGATGTTAAGCGTACTATTGGTACTCATTGGAAAGAAGAGATGGTCAACTTGAATAGCAAGGTATGATGTTGTATGATGTTTGATGTATCTTGTATGCGTTCTATATTACACACTATCATCAGTATCAACTCATACCTCCTTTTCTTTATATATTAACTTATACCCTTTATATCTCTAAATCACTATTGCAATATTGTAGACAATTGCATGCTCATTCTTTCTATACTTTGCATGTATCGCTCCTGCTGTCACGTTTGGTGCTATCTACGGCAAGGCAACTAATAATTATATCGGTGCTGTTGAAATGATTGCTGCCACTGCTTGGTGTGGTATTGTCTATGCCTTGGCGGTGAGTTTAATTGTTGTTTGTGTGTGTGTATACTTTTTGTGCACATGATATGCTCACTTTGCACATAATATAGGGAGGACAACCGATGATGATCAATGGAGGAACCGGACCTGTTTTGGCATTTACAGAGATTCTTTATAAAATCTCACAAAGTATGGACGTTCCTTTTTTAACACTCAATGCTTGGATTGGAATCTGGGTAACCTTTTATATGGTTGTGGCAGCGGTTGTGGATCTTAATCGAGTTATTATCTTGTGTACACGTTTTACAGATGAGATCTTCTCCTTCTTGGTAAGTATTTGGTGTTTGATATCGTATTTATTGGTATCGTCATACTTCAAGATCTCACTTCTCAATTGCCCCATAATATTAGATTGCATTGATTTTCATTATCAATGCCATTGGTAGTCCATTTTCAAGCACTGGAGTTATCCACTACTTTGATTTCAATCATAAATCTCATGATGCATATGAAGATGAGGAATACTACAGTCACTGGGCATCTGCGTTCTTGTCTGTTATTGTATTCCTTGGAACTACAATGCTTGCATTCTTATTACGGAAGTTCAAGTTTAGTCCTTTCTTACCCAATCAAACTTGTAGAAATGCCATGACTGATTTTGCAGTAGTAACAAGTATTATTGTTTGGAGTTTAATTGGTAATGCGTTCAAGGAGGTACCGATTGAAAAACTAAACGTGCCAAGTCAGTTTGCCCCCACCTTTCAGTGCTGTGATTCAAGTTGCAACACCAGCTGGCCAAATGACTGTCTTGACCAAGCAGAACCGTATGGATATCGCCCTTGGCTTGTCAATTTATGTAAGTAAATGTGTTATACTATATGTGTTATCTGTCTCAACAAATCTTAAACTCATGTATCATTTGATCTTGGTTTTAGTTGATACTAATGGAAAACCCTGGTTAATCGGTGTTGCCGCCGGGCCTGCTATACTGTAAGTTTTGTATATGATACTTTTCCCTCTCTTCTGATACTTGAAGTACTACTTTTTGCGGTATCCTTTCTGAAACTAATACATGATATGTTCTTCGACTCATATGATATTACAGTGCTTTTGTCTTGATCTTTCTTGATGATGGAATCACATGGCACTTGATCAATCATCCTTCGCATAAACTCAAACACGGAGATGCTTACAACTACGATACGATTGTCATCGGTGTCTTAATATTGGTTAATTCATTGTTAGGTTTCCCCTGGCTCGTGGCGGCAACTGTCAGGAGCCTTAATCACATTCATGCAATGGCCGAGAAGAGTCAGGATGGTACTATTTTATCAGTCCAAGAAACGAGGCTAACAAACCTCGGTATCCACCTTTTATGCTTCATCACAATCTTTGCCTTGGATGTTCTTAAGCTGATTCCTGTGCCAGTGCTTTACGGTGTCTTTCTCTTCATGGGGTTGGTCTCACTCGGGACAAATCAATTCTGGGGAAGAATGATGATGTTCTTCATGCAGCCGAGCAAGTATCCTGTTCAGCCATACACTCAATACATGACACGAAGGCGTATGCATTACTTCACGCTTATTCAGTTATTCTTCTTTGCGTTGTTGTATGTTGTCAAATCAATCAAGGCAATTGCGATTGCATTCCCAATTATTATTGCGGCATGTATTCCAGTTCGTTTGTATCTCCTTCCCAAAATCTTTACTCGTGACGAGCTTATTCTAATTGACAGTGATCCAAACACTGTCAAGATGTGGATCGAAAATCGTCAGGCAGAAGAAGAGGATGAGGATGAACCTCTTCTAAAGGGCGAGAAGGATGTTGATGATGATACTGCAGAGGATGGAAATGCCGAGACGACAACTAATCAAGATATTGAAGGAGCAACACCACCGATTACTCGTCGACCTCACCGCAAGAAAACAGTATCCTGCCCAACAGGAGCATTGATGTTCACAGAACAGCCATCTGCTCTTGGTCCGCGTCTTACTCCACAGATGTTTAGTCAGAGCGGTACTCCTGGAGTAGTTTTTATGGGAGGAGCATCACCTGCTACTAGAATGACAGCACTGACAACTGATGGATCGGATACCAGCTCTGTGGAGTCGGAAGGTCTCGACTTGGCAATCCCATCGCAACCTCGCCGTGCTCGTCCTTCTCGGGCAGAGAGACGTTCTTTGTCTTGCCCTCAGGGAGGAATATTTGCAGGACCAATGGATTTCTCCATCAAAGTTGGTCGACAAAATGTCTCAAATGTCAGTGAGGGCCTCCCAACACTTCATGAAGCTAATCATTCCACACACTCATCCAACAGTGTTGCCGGTATGTTGTAATAACTGAATTGTTTGTGTGGATGGCTAGCTAATTGTGGGATTTCATTGTGTTTTGTATGCTTGCAGTGGATGATAAAAACTAATAAGATCAGAATGTGATCAGAAGAAACTACTGAATAGAGTACGGTATCCTTAAAGTCAATTTGGCTGTACAATAATACATCTCTACTAGGTTAACCCACTTAAGTAACTGGGATAATGCTACCACACTCTAAAAACAACATTCCACATTCTAACAATTCTGATACATATACTTCACTCCATATCTCTTCCGAGTCTTGCTATTATGCTACCGCTGGGAGATCAGGATTCTGATATTGCCCAACGGGAGCAGGTAGTTCAACCTCATCTTCATCCTCTGACTCGCTATCCTCTGCCTCTACTATTTTCCCATCCACAATTATAGTTTCCTTCACAGAACCGTCGACAGTTAACTTCATCAAGTAAGCGAACAATACAATGTTTAGCATGAGTAGGAGAGCCCATGTTATCTTCTTCAACCCCAATAAAGCAAACATTGTAATGATTAAGATTAGTAAGGCAAAGATACCAAGGATGTGTGATTGTTGTAAACCTGCGGCGGAGATGGCTGCCTGTTCAAGTAGAACTTCTTTGTTTGACATTTTCTGACGCTTGCTAATAATGGCAAGGAGCATTCCAAAGCCTATGATATGGATAGAAGGGATGAGCTTCACATTCCAGTGATACTTCACATATAATCTCTCCACACAATAAGACAAAAAGATAACACACACTCACCAAACAAACTTAACACACTCAACAAAATCTTATCAGCCTTATTCCAACCTTCACTACTTGAAGCATTATTTAGCCCAATCCTTTGACACTTTCCATTACATTCCTCCTTATACATCCACATGGTACTACACAATGGGGCATTCGTCTGTTTATTAACATAATACGCATCATCAACCTCGTCATCATTCTTATCCATCCAAATAACACACGGAGTGCATTTCTCGAATGGGATACTAATATCCATCTGAATGTTGGCATCATCATACCCGTTAATAACTGATGGTTCCGTACACTGCGCATCAGTGTAAATATTAACTGCCAATGAATTTGAACCATCATCAGCACAACCCAAATGTAAATAGTAATCAACACCATTAATTTGTTTATATACACAATCTAAATACATTGATGCATCTGGGTAGGTATACTCAATTCCTTCATCATTGGCATTATCTTCTGCCTGTTCGAGGTAGGCATTAACAAATGTAGGCACTGATGCTACATATGTACCCATGGGTGTATCGGTACAATAGTTTGTTGATTTATCATACATGCTGTACATAATTTGATCATTATTATTGTAGGTGATGCATCGTTTGGGAACGATTGCATAATCTGTCCAGTATTGAATAGAGTCTTCTGCCTGTACCAAACATGTTTTTGATGTAATTGTTACGACGATTATTAGTATGGATAATAATGTACTCCTTCCACTCATGGCGGCGGTTAGTAGCGATATCATTTTGTTGTTTGTTTGTTTTGTTTAAACTGTTTTCTTTGCAATAAAATCTGTTTATGTTTGTGTAAGATAAATTGTGAGAGATGACCTTACAAAATACAACCAATACAAACTGATTGTAACAGTACCCCGCCCATATAAATATAAAACACAGATATATTATAATCATAAGATAGGGGGCTAATCATCTCATGCACCATACTCAGTTGAACTTCTTGTGGTATCCTCTACCTCACGCTATGCGCTGAACCAGCAGACGAGCTACTGCACACAAAAAACACACATAAATATCATGCAGAGCAGATGCTTACACTTACCAGTCACCAACGTTCTACACGAGAAAACAGTTACACTATTTTGGGATTTGTTGCAATGCAAACGATATATAAAATGAGGCAAATAAGTTTTCATCTTATGGACAACTCTGTTTGGGAAACCGGCACTGCATAAAGATTTTATGTACTGTACCTTAGCTGTGGTTGAATAGTGTTTGACGGCAGCTCTAGAGGATATATCACGACATATGTCGAGATAAGTGAGTATAATGTTTGTTTATCTGTGTTGTAATTTGGAGGCGGCAGTGGTGGTGCGGTACGATATGAATATCCTCAATAAACTTCTACCATCATTTTTGTGTTGACATGAAGTGTTGATGTTTGAGATTTGCTACACGTATTGCTATTTATCTGCTGTTTATTGTCTTATGATGAAACATATTTATACCATCTTTCGACCGAGTCAGAGCTTAACACGCTTTGTGAGAGACCGATATCTTCCAACATGTTCTGAAGACTATAACAAATGCAAATCTTTGATGTAGATATGTACGTATATTAAACTTGGCACAACTCACTATATATATACTTATCATCCACTTTAATCTTCAAACAGATGCAATAAACACAAGATATCATTCAACTCGATTAGTATATAAACATATAATACAACATATTATAACTACAATGTCAATTGCCAGTGAAGATATTGACGAGTTGGCAGTAGCCAAATCCTTACTTAGATGCGGGGCTAAGCTTTTCCTAAAACATAATAACGCACCAGGATATTTAACGAAAAAATCACAATGGGACGGCGAATATCATCTTGCTTACATTGAAGAATCTTACGACGAATCTACCAATAAATGTAAGATTATGTGGAGAAGAAATGGATTTAGTGAAATTGTACCATATTCCTTGATCAACCCCGATCAAGTTAAAGCAGCATTGGATTATAAAACTATGTCTACTATCCAAGTGGAAGATGATAATAATGGACAAATTCATAATGCCAAGATTGTTGATTTGCTAGATGGTAGTCTAGGTAGTAGTTACAATACGCCAGGGCAAGTACAGATCCGGTGGGAAACAGGTCAGAAAATACTGGTATGTAGAAATTCTTTTGATATTGTTTGCGTGCCTTCAAGGGTAGTCTAACTTTATTTCTTTTTCTATGGTAGATTTGTTTGAGCCAAGTTCAGGTAACAATAAATACTGGTCGGAGGAAACGTCGCCGCGTATCTCCTCCCAAAGAATCTGCACCTCAAGTAATGGCGAAGAAGAAGAAGAAGCCAGTCTTAAAGAAGCAACCCATGCTCAAGAAACAAGAGATTATAACAATTGACTCATCTGATTCATCATCTGAGGAGGATGATGAAAGTGACAAAAAGCAAGCTTGGGTAGACAAGACGCCCAAGGACATGAATTCTTATGACGACAATCGGAGTGCATTATTTGGTGATAGTGGATCTGAGGATGAGGAGAGTATACAGAAACAAGGTAAAAGACCAAATCGATTAACCCGTGGTATCGATCCTCAAAAAACCAATTTTAAAACCAAACGAAGAGAAGCACATGATGATGATGGAAGCTCAAGTAGTTGCTCGGGCAATAACAGTCTAGGTACTCAAGAGGATGTACTTAAACACAGTGAGGCGGCTTCATCTACCTTGTTAGAGTCTATATCAAAGGCCAGACAAGGAAAGAGTATGAGCAAAGGTTCCCAATCATCTCAAGCTCAAAGCTCTGAAATCTCACACGAAGAAAGCAACAGTATGAAACGGGCCACAACCCCGAAAAAGCTGCAGTTGTACACAAAGAGAAATGAAGTACTCCTTCATGGGTTTGTTCGATCAATTGAAGAAAAGGAACCTCATCAGGCAATTCGAATAGTACAAAAAGTGTTGGGTAATGCTACTACATGTAAGAAGGGATCGTCAGAACTCCACGAGAGTCTTATTGATGCTAACATGATGCTGCAGGAGTCGTTGTATAATATAAACGACCGTACACACTTTGTGAAGGCACCGTCACACTCAAATGTAGACACTTCTGGGTCACAGAAAGATGATAACAAAAGACACATCATTCGTCTGGCAAAAAAGTTTGGCTTAATCCAACCACAGATTGGCACTGTCCTTGATCATTCTGCTCCGGATGAAGAATCAGATAGCGATGGTGCTGGATATTTTAGCATTGATAAGGCTGTAGAAAAGATTATGGAGTTGAAAGACAGTGGAAATAGTGAGTTGGAATCTGATCCCGAGGAAGATAATGTTGTTGCTACAATGCCACCACCTGAGGGTGCTACAGTATTAGGCAGCCGTATCAAGACTGTGTTCGAAGACGGTAAAGAATACGAGGGAACCATTACTGACATACATTACAGAGTTGCATACGATGACGGCGACATCGAGACAATGTGTCCAGCAGAAGTCTTCGAGAAGCTCGCTTGTAATGAAAGTTTCTTGGATACTGGCAACGATTTCAAGTGCAAAGCTCTAGAGCTCTTTTCAGGATGTAGTTTGCTATCAACTTTGTGCCGTCGGAAAGGCATGGATACGATCTCTGTTGATAACGATATCAACTCCAATGCAAGTGTGAAGGCCGACTTCACCTCTGCTTACGTTGAATCTCTAATATCATCACAAACTTTTGACTTCATACATGCTTCCCCTGTATGTAGAACATACTCGAGATTAGCAGGAGGAGTACATCGAACAAAAGACAATTATAACAAGTCCTCAGACTCTCATCAGGCTGATGCCATGTTATTACAGCTCTACTTTGTCTTAGTGGAAGCATTGAAGAAGAATAACGACGCTACAATAACCATTGAAAATCCAAGTACCGGACTGATGAAACACAGCAGGATCATTTCTCTATTAGAGACCGAACACGGTTTCAAGCGATACGATATCTTCTACTGTCAATTTGGTCGAGCCGAACAAAAGCCGACAAGTATATGGACAAACGACGAAGCACTTGGTAGTATCCTTCTCCTCATTGGTGGCAAGTGTAAATGTGTCGGACGACACGAAGAAGGGGTAAAGGTTAACAACGACAAGAATTTCAGTGCTCTCCCTATAAAGTTATGTCAAATAATAAGTGACTATTTACAAAGCAAACACCAATCTCTCAAGTTCAAGAGGTTTGCTTCAAAATGTAACGAGGAAGAAACTGATGAGCAAGTGTAGATTAAGGTAGCGCTATCTTTCTTAAGTCGTCTCCTATCATCATATTGGAAACCCAAGCTTACTTCTTACTCTGTTCTTCAGCATTCCGTTGCCTATAGAATCTTCGAAGGAAAAGTATTTGTCTATTGTTTCTCGTCCATTTGCAAGTATCGGCTCATTCAGCATTTGTTGATATGCATCTGGATTCTCTTCCAAATACTTTATCCTGTCAAGAGCTTCCTGTGGAGCATTAATATCATAATATATGAATGCCTTAGGGTTGAATATATCAAAGATTTGCTCTGAGTCACCATAGTATATAGGAACTGTGCCTGACATAAATCCATCCACTATCCTCTCGGTTATATATCCTGGCAGGTTAGCGTCCTCCATCAACAACATGAATCTATAATCTTGAAATACAACTCGATTAAAGAAACTGCTTTTCTTATTCAAGTCTTCAGTGACTTTGATAGACGAAGGTCGCTTGTCATCCTTGAATGGTATGCATCGAGGTGGTCTAGCTGGATCTACAATGGTGGGAACATCTTCTATATTGCCCTGACAGCTACCAGTAGCATGGATTGTACCCAAGCTAGATAGCGTTAATGCTGCCAACTCCCGATAGGCTACATAATGACTATTAACGTATAAAAGGAAGTGCTTTCCAGTGTTTTTCGGTCTCGCTGAAGGATTAAAGAACTTGTCTAGCGTTGATTGATCAATATTGCCATTCGTGCCTAAACCTTTTACTAGAACCCTATGTTGGTAGTTAAATGTTAGATGTAGTAACAATTATAGTTCAGCTATAAGATAGTAACTTACCACCATTTCATCATGGCATATGGAAGTTGAATACTATGAGGTCCATCCTCATATGCCCCAATTGTATAAATGTTTGGAGCAGGTTGTATATACTTGCCGTATGCATTAAATCCATGAGTAGGATGATTGACATGAAGCTGCATACCAGGGAATGATAGAACATCTACTTCACAATATTGATGCATATGATAGACTAAAAAGTCTTTGTCGGTTGCTTGATTAATTGAGCTTGTAGTCAACTGGATAGCAGTTTGTGCTTCATCTTGATTGCCCGGAACACCTCCGATAAATTCAGGGAAGAAGCTATTTGCTAGGAAGATTCCAAGAATGCTGTAGTTGATATTCACACCAGAGCCTGTACTACCGCAGTAGAAAAGTCTTCTTGATGCCGTCGTCTCGATATTTGTTGCAACATTGTCAGAAGTAGTCGTTTTCTCTTCAACCAAGCCTCCATGTACACCATACTTGGAATCCACCTTTTCGTATGATTCATATTGCATAGATCTTATTGTAGATTGCATATCAATCAATCTAGTAATGGCTCCCTGTAATGATAGATTGAAGTTGTTTCCATCCAGAAAGGTAGCAAATCGATATTGAAGTTTGTCTGTGAGCTGACGTACCAACCTCCTCATTTGTTTATCACTTGTGTATTGTTGATCTTCGTGTTCTATACATAACAAGTTTTCATATTCACAAATCTCTGGATCTATTTGCTTATCAGCATCGGTACCACTTTTGGAAACAACAAAGAAGACTTCATCATAACCAGGTTTGTAAATCTTATATAAACCCAACACATTCATCTCATTCGTTTGTGTCACAATTGTAGTTGTTATTGGTACCTCTTTATTATTTTGATATATTGCCATCCCCGGAGTGGTAACTAGGTGTGTATACTCTGTGTCTGGTTGCTCAAATAATCCCAGTAACCAATTGGTAACAACATTCGACTCTGTTCCCGGTGGAGATACACTAAAGATGTGAATTTGTGCTTGTTGTTGTTGAGGCAAGGCAGTCAAGGATGAAGCTGCAATATTTGCAACGACATTATTTATAGATTCCTCAGTATTGATACTATCGGACTCTTCATCATTTGGCATGCTATCAAGAACTTGAATAATCTGAGAACGATATCTCAGTAGTAATTGATTCAAGTGATGTGACTTTGATTGCAATTCCTCTGCCACTTGGCTAAGAACTGTAGCCATGACTCTTAGTTGTTCAGAAGTGAAGAGTATTGATTCAGGTGCATCCTCAATTGAGGAAGGGTGTGGTATTATATAACTAGCCAGTCTTCGTCTCTGGACATCCTCCTCTTCTTCATCATCTCCTATATTCAAATTAGCATTCCTGAATATTGTTTGCCAAACACAAGGTACATCATCGACATCCACTGTCGGCACAGAACCACCATCACCACGACCACCATTAGATAAGAAGTCAACTATACGCTCAGCTTCATCACTGCCAGTTTGTTCATTCATCAAATCTTCATATGCAAGTATCAATGTATTGTCATTATTCTTATGTCGTGTAGTCCAATACCTTACAAATTCTGAATAGGATATCATTTGACTTTCAAACATTCTATCACGCCAACTTATCCATTCTGCCACTGATGCTTCATCGTCTGGATTGTATTGTGGTTGATTTGGATGGAATTTAACTGGCAAATGTTTCTTAGTTGTATATAATTCATCAAATAAACTTGGTAGCGAATACATAGGACTACGTATTAACATGATTGTTCGTTGTATACTTCTATCCCAGGCACATAATGCTCCACTTCTATGCGGGAACTTAGTTTGTACTGCAATTGCATTATCTTTTGGTTGTTCAGAGTATTCACTTTGTACTTTAAGACCTGTTAATGCCATTATTAGTTTGCGTGTAACTCGTGATCCTGATCCTGTGAGAAAGAGTTTAAGAGAGATGACGGCGTGAGTGAAAGCAGATTGTGACATCGATTTACTAACAAAACAATCACGAAACATACGGCTTACCTGGATATGTTGCAAAGTATGTTGGTGGTATTTGACCTTGTGTTGATGGTTGTTTGATTTTGGGGGTTTTGCAACTAGTCTTCATACCATTGAATATTGATAACCTCCGCCTGACCGTAGAAGGTCTATCATTATCTGGTTGTATATGATTGGATACAAAGTATAGAATCAGGGTGCACAAAGCTAACAAAGCAATAAATGATGCAAAATATATTTTGCTTGGGTTCTTTTGTTTCTCCATCATCGTATCTTTTCACTTCAAACGTTCATTTGCATTATATTACTATACATACACATCTTAGTCGTCTCCTCGCCGAGCCCTTATCCTACTTATTAGCGCTATTATTTCTACTATCGTACACCTCTGCGCGGTCATTATGAGACAAAAAAAAATTGATTCGGTATCCTCCCCCGTACTCGCACTCTACTCATGGGAATGGGCCTCGCCAGTCTCCCCTGACCCCGCCATCCCGTGATGATTTCCATAGTATCGAATTATTCAACTTAGAGTAGTTTAAGGCTGCAAGCTTCTTACATAGTTGACCACTTCAATTCAGTATTATAAACTTCATCTTCCTTGACTTCTTTCTTTAGATTTTATGTTACAAAGCTACAACACAGGTTTCTTATCACATATATCTCTTAGTACACTGATCGGCATCCTCTCCTACAATACTACTTATCATTAAAACATCAACACTTCAGCTTGCAAATACCTTACGGCATGATTCACAACGACTTTCTATTTTCATCTCCTTACCACCAGTCAATCTCTGTCGTATCCTCGTTGAAGTGGGTACAAACTTGTCACCGCAAGCTACACATTCTGCCGCACTCGCGCCCATTCTCTTCTCAATCAAGTATCGTTCCTCATTATCGATCTGTACCCTCGTTTGATCAATTTCCTTTTGTATGTCATTTGCCTTATCCATATCAAAGTCACGCATAGCTTGTTCACGATGCCACTGTAGCATGACAATCATTTCTGTCAAGTCACCAACAGTATGTAGGATGAGCCGTAAAGGATACAAGGCACGTAATTCATCCTCGGCTGTTGTGATTAGTTCCTTCTTCTTGGATACAACTGAGCTGGGGACATTGCTTCTCTTCGCAATAACTTCCAATTCAGTCTTTTCTTCTTCGATAAATGTTTGATATTCTTGTATAGCGTCCTCAAGTGCTTCTCTTGTTGGAAACCTCCTTCGACCATTATCAACAAAGTTTGCTTTACGAGAAGCATCGGCAATGAGATGATTAGCTCTCCCAGTACCATCGAGTGCAAATGGATGCTCATTTGACATGTGCTGTAGCTCGTCATCATCAATACCCTCACCACCACGGGTGCTAATACCATAGGATGCTAAATCATTCGTCTGTTCATCATTATCAATAGTCGGACTGTATGAACAAAAGTTATCAAATAAGTCAAACATTTTGCATAAAGCTACCTCATCAGTATCATTCTTCTTTTTGTACTGTCTCTTATATAAAAATGAATGTTGTCCATCTTTACTAGATGATGCGGATGATGACTCTTCATCATCACCAATACGAATCATGCGAGGAGGAAGAGTAGTAGTGTCATTTTTATGGAATGGATCGCGTATCATTTCTTTAATAGCACCGGAGACATATTTGATTCCGGTGTTTGTATCCTTCACTACACTCCTTGTAATCTTGGTTAGTTGTCCTAACCTTGGATTTGATGCAGATTGTTGTCTTGACGACTGCTGAAGTATAGAATCATCATTAACAATCATATGAGGAGGAAGTACATGTCTCGACTGAGAGAGTGATGATGGAGAAGGAGTAGTGTTTGAAGGACCGCCATCAAAACTGCCACTACGACGTGACTTTTCCCATCGAGGCTTGGAACAATCATTATGTGATATCAAACGTTGCAACTCTCGACTTAAGAGTAATGGAAGTATCTCATCTAATGCATCCCCATCCATTCTCCGTAGAGAGTCGATATCAGTCACCCATTCATTCTCGAGTATTAAAACGAATCTATCCACCTCCTGCCTTGAGCCGGTTGCATTCATGGCTGCATGTTCGAGGAGATCTCGTAGTTCAATTGTGGTTGTATTCACTGACATATCTTATGCTTCTTTTTATTTGTATTTTATTGCAATGATTTGATAATGATATTAGGAGATCCTCAAATGACTGTAGTTAGTTATATCACTATCAACACGACTATATGCAATAGATTTATGTAGTAGTAGATTGGTTTGGCGGTGATGGTTGTTAGGCAATCGATCGGCTTTGTATTGGTCCAAGTCAAATAAAAAGAGTTAGACTACTTTTTGAACCTCGGATTTCATGGTACTATTTGCCCTATGATACGAGATTACAAAGTACTAGATATAGTGCTCTTGGTCTTGATGTCCTTAGAGAATTCATCACACAGAAGCCTCAGCCCAAAACTCTCAAACGGCACTTACTTCTTTGCAACTCTTTGTTGTATGCAGGATAAGGAGGATAACGAAGCTGTGTTATTGACGCTCCTCTCGTTGGTATTATTTGTAGAGATGGCTGATAGCATTTAGAATTAATTGCAAAACAAATACACTTTGCAACACATACTTAAGAACTCTAACAAAATAATATCTCTCTCCGGAGAGACAATTATATAAACAACATCATATTTATATACCATGAGGAGGATAAAACCCCAATCGATAATATATTGCATACTATGGATATTTATTGCAATTGTCATATCTTCGGCGCAACATCATCATCGACGTCGTGAGGTAAGTGTTTATTCTTTGCAATTTATTTTTTACTCCTATCATAAATCTTTTTACATCTCATTGATATATGCATTATAACTCTTATTACATTATATACAGAAGCAGCTTTTATTTATTGATGAAGTAGATAGAATATCGTCTGCAAAACCGCATCGAGAAAAGGTAAGAGTTGATATATATATATATATATTATAGGATGATATTATTTATATTTTTATGTAAGATATCATTGATGCTTACATACATCTCCCCATTCTATTTATCCTCCACTTCTTGTAGGCAACATCACACAACAAACAAAGTATACTCAATCGAAAGTTGCAAACACCAACAACGATGTCACCATCAGGAAAGCCGAGCATATCTCCCTTACCAACGACAACAGTTCCATCCTTGCAACCATCTACTTCAACACTTCCTTCAATATCTCCTACACAATCCAAGGCACCATCAGAGAGTCCTTCAGTGGCACCATCGCAATCTCCATCGCAATCCCCATCGACTGAGCCAACAAGCGTACCTTCAAGTAGCGCAAAACCCAGTGAAATGCCATCATCTCAACCATCGACATCTTCACAACCATCATCAGTACCGAGCACGAGTTCTCAACCAACATCAGAACCATCATTAAGTGCACAACCATCCAATATGCCATCCCATCAACCTTCTATTAGTGTAGAGCCTTCAATATCAGTTAATCCATCATCAAGTCCTACGGATTTACCATCTACTTCTAGTATTCCATCATCCGAACCAACAACGCTGCCGAGTATTTCAAGTATGCCCAGTTCAAGTCCTAGTGTTTCTATGGAGCCTAGTTTTTCTCCCACCGAGGTAAGTTTCATATATTATATATTTGGATTAGATATTTGATTGAAGAATGGGTTTATGGATAAAGGGTATTCCAGGGTATCTTTTCAACACAAGGATACCCTACTCGTCTGTTGGGGTATCTCAACGAGATAGTGATTTCTATTGCTTTCCTAAGTTTCACTCACATACTCACACTTCTTTCTATGCTTAACCTCTTCTCCCAAAGATAATCTCTTCTAGTCCATCTATAAGCGCTGCTCCCAGCTTGACCTCATATCCCAGTACTTCATCAGTTCCATCGGTATCTTCTCGGCCTTCAATGTCGAATAAACCGACAGATAAATCTTCGGCTACCCCGAGCAATCATCCGTCCCTTACACCGAGCATCTCTGAACGACCATCTACCTTTTATCCTCCTTCAGAAGCACCTTCAGTATCGAATAATCCATCAATGTTACCCTCAAACAGTCCAACAAGATCTAGCTCACCAACTAGATCAGGATTAGATTTATTCTATTGGGGTGATCCCAAGTCATTTGGAAGAACGGGAATAGATAGGTTGACACCGCTACGTGTGCGTGGGAATGTTGCTGGTGCATCTACTGGGTCTGAGTACACGATATATATCCAACCTGACGGGAGAGCATTCTCAATGGGAAACATCCCCTCCAAGACTACAAATCAACAAACTACACGATATCAGGGCCATTTAGGACTTCCATTTGTACAGGTGAGACAAGGTATTAATAGTATCAAACCAATTTCTGTAGTCACTGCAGCAGATGGAACAACTATACAAGCGCCGGCATTTGACAAGGTCTTTGCCGGTGTGGAAAATGCTGCAAACTCGGGTATCATACACTCAATTCTCATCGACAACAGAGGTAAAGCCTATGCAACTGGTAGCAACACAAGAGGGCAGCTCTGTATTGGTAGTAATACAGGTAATGACAATCGTCGATATATACCACAAGAAATTATAATACCATCAGGTCGTCGAATAGTAGATGTGGCTATTGGTGGCGAGCATACTTTACTTTTAGATGACGCGAACAATGTTTACGGATGTGGAAGTAACCTTAATGGCCAGCTTGGTTTGGGTAGTACAACTCAGGTAAAGTCACCTACCAAAATTAACCTCAGCTCGGTAACGAGTATATCTGCAGGCATACGACATTCATTATTCTTGGCTAATAATGGTCTGTATGTCACAGGTAGTAATCAATTTGGACAGTTGTGTCGTACTGGATCGAATATACGTACACCTTTTAGACTTGGAACTGTATCAAGAGGAAATATTCGTCAGATCGAGACTATTAAGGACTCTACGTATATCCTCTTTAATGATCGATCTGTAGGGTCGTGTGGCAAGAACAACGTTGGCCAACTAGGAGATGGAACTAATACAAACAAAGCCTCGTCGGTTGTCGAGTTAGATAATGTAGTCTCACTCGTTGGCGGTGGTCCTTCTTCTGAATCAGTATTCTTTTACACTCAGGATGAACTTGTTTATGCAACCGGATTAAACAGTGCCGGAAACCTAGGGATAGGGAACAAAGTGAATGTGAACATTCCTCAGGGTGTGAAGTTTCAGCAGTATATGATCATCGGAATACTATCAGCATCAACTGATCTTACTATTGCTCTCGGTTTTCAAGCAGGTGCCTTCCCTACTCCTGAATTACCATCAGCCATGCCATCAGCAAGCCCAACGGGAGATCCTACAGAGGGTCCTACTTTGTCTCCGACTGGAAAGTCTGCGTTTGTTTGTGTTATCATGTTTTGAACTCGGTTAAGCCTTTATTTGATTGTCTTTACAAACACCATGTACTAACATAAGTTACTATCATCTCTCTTCATCTGTGAAACGCGCATCTTCCAGTATCACCGACTTTAGAACCGACATTAGAACCAACACAATCCCCAACATTGGTAAGTTGTTTGTATGATATCAAATCTAGGATACGTAGGGTGGATCCTAAAAATCTTTTGGAATCTCAACTAACATGCTTGTTTCTTCTCTTTCTGTAACTGCAGTATCCAACCTTAGACCCCACTCTCGAACCGACCTTGGTACGTTTATTCTATATTTACTACAACAATATGTGTGTACATATATCGACTTGTGAACTAACTTATATCAAATGTCTAACCACCCGAAAACAGAGCCCTACAAACTTAGATCCGACTCTCTTTCCAACGAAAGGTAAGAGATATCACAAATCTATTTGGTTTATCCTTTCTTGCCTTTGCTGTCAAAGATACAATACTAACCAAATATATCCTTTCTCAATTAAAAACAATCAGATCCAACACTGCTTCCTACTGTCCAGCCTACAATCGAAACGGATACTCCAACACTTGACCCAACGACATCTCCATCTTTAATGCCAGTGAAAGATACACTCTCGCCCACCCTATTGCCAACACTTTCTCCGAGCAAGAGTCCGCTTTCCCCGCCAGGAGATACTCCACAACCATTTCCATCGGGTCCTGATCAAGAGCCGCCTACAACCTCACCGAATAAACAACCAGTGAGCGAACCCCCTACCTTTTATGAGCCAAGTAAAGCTCCAATCACTCCTGGTACTCCTACAAAGAATCCTCAACCTGTCGGAACCATTTCAAAAAGCCCTGTTACAGTGAGCCCTGCAACACCATCACCGATTGTTAAAAAAGAGGAAACGAATCCTAATGAGGTAACAGATTCACCTACTTGGATCATTATTGGTACAGGAGAAATGCCAACTCCTCCTAAGATACAACCTCCAACTCCTAAACCAGTATATGTTGTTTATGTTCCAATATTTGGAGGTGGTAAATCTGGTAAATATGCCAAGGCAACGTATCTTCCAAAGACTTACAGTAAGTATCTCTAGTATTCATTGCTTTGTCTCTAAAGCGTCCGCTAACTTTTACTCTTTATTTTGATTCGCAGAACCTGAGTACAAACCTCCGACGCCCAAGTCAAAATCGTCAAAGAGTGCAAAGGCCTACAGCAAGGCAGTTGGATACAACGACTATTGGTTTTTTGCCAAGTCTAGCAAGAGCACTAAGGCCGGCAAGGGAAGCAAGGCTTATTATTATCAACAAGTTCAAGAACAAAGAGGCATTGAGATATCAAATGTCGGCGTCGCCAGATACTCATCACTGTTTGGGTTCTCTATAATGACTTGTTTCTCCTTATTTTGGTTCATTCGGTGATAAATATCGAAGAAGAGGACGCTTATTTATGTTATATGTGAGCAGTAATGATGTATGATTAGCTATGTACAATAATGTTAATGTATTGACTTAATACATTATGTAATAGATTAGTGGTTTAGCTTGTAGAATCATCCAATGCCGGTAGCGAGATACTTGTCCAGATCGAAATCGGCATCAGAATCATCTTGAACCTCTGGAGATCTTGTTTCACCTTCTCTTTGGACATCAATATCATCTTCTTGTAGATTATCTTGTTGATCATCGTGTGATGGAGGATTATCACCGAATATAGAATAGGGATCGTCTACAATCCTCAACTTGGCTAAGATCTCTCTTCCATGCAATGTATCAACTACCTTCTCCTTATAGATTCCTGTTCTATAAGCGTATGTCGCAAGGGCAGCATAGCCAGTAAACTCTTATAAACGACTTGATCAAAGTTTATGAGATCGATCTTCTCAACTTTATCTTGCCATCCCTCATCAGCTGTAAGTCGATTAGAGATATAGTTGCCTATATAAGTGAGAGGACTTTCTTTACAAGTTGAACCCTCCATTGCGCTGCGAGACCTTCTATTTGACACTGAATCTCTAGTATCATGTCTAAAGGCGGCATCTCTAGTTTTTTTCGGCTTCTTTCTCTTTTTGGTCTTAGGCAGAGAGGAAGAAGACGCGGAATTGATGTCTTTCATTTCATGTGATGTATCAATGTCAGTAGAGCTTTCTCTCTCTTGATCTTCTTCTTCATTTGAATTGTAGCTATCATCCTGATCATCGGATGTATCATCAATTGTAGACATCTTCTGAGACCTGTCTCTAAATCGGAATGCCAGTGGTGCTTTATTTAATGTTGGCCTACCATCTGAGCTAGTTCTAATTCCAAACTTTGTCTTTGACTTTCGAGAAGGAACTATATCTTTAATCTTTGATTGCAATGACGGAAGAGACAGCCTATAACAAATTCGATCATCTGTAACTCCCTCTTCTATCATACATCTACCTTCGGTTCCTGTCATAACTGTATAGGTGAATGTAGCCTTGTTTACGGTCGATTCTATTGGTTTGACATTAATTATATCTCCATCAAGGTATTTCTCATTCGTTTTTATTAAGACTGGACAATGAACAGCAAACGCAAGATCATCTGTTGTTAGAGACAATACACTGGAATCTGTGTCACTAACAACAACATGTTCCAACTGCTGTGTTTTACTATTGAATGTAACTGATTTCACTACACCACTGTCCGCTATAAGACGGGTTGAACATGACTTTGAATAGTGCATATTGAACCACACTGGACATTCGATGACGAACTTACTTCTTAGTGGCTGTTTCTTAGGCGATACTTCATCTGTTTTGTCCCTTGCTTTGCTGTTTGCCATATCCCTATCTGTTCTGCTTTGTATCTTATCTTCCTGTTTCTTTTGTCGTTCACGAACCCATTCATCCTTTCTGATTGCCAGCCATCTGTGAAAGTCTTTATCTGGATGCACAACTGTATCATCAGCATTTGGATCGTCAACTCGTTTTCTTTTTAATCTGACAGGAGTATTAATAGAATCATTCTGTACTACTTTCTGTGATAAGTTATTCTTCACATTGGGTGCTTGTTGTTGTACTTGATTAGTTGAAGATTGTTGTTTGGCATCATAATCCTTTTTATTGCCTCCCCTATTCTTATAATCTCTTTGATCCTTCTCCTCTTTTCCCTGTACCTTCTGATGTACTATTTT
>Ga0214480_100373_pt1 | contig 22904 bp, 17 predicted proteins | sample M1_20Mar14CPVII9_3_FD_165042 | JGI IMG/M metagenome (GOLD analysis project Ga0214480, IMG submission 165042) | Marine eukaryotic communities from Monterey Bay, California, United States - M1_20Mar14CPVII9sort6BwellE17 | ecosystem: Environmental > Aquatic > Marine > Unclassified | place: USA... | reverse complement strand
GAGACTGCAGTCAAAGTCGAGGTCCTCATCGTGATCTTCCATCTCCTGACCTCCACACGGGAGAATTGGTTCAGTTCTTTGCTGATAACTTTGATTTCGACGAGCGAGACACTGTTGCAATCATGGGTGCCCATACACTCGGTGGTTTATCGCGAGAGAACTCTGGATTTAATGGTGTGAATGGTTGGCTGGGTAATACTCGTTCCTTTGGCAACGGATATTATACAAACCTCGTAGGGGGTACGAACGCGTCGTCTCCGGTTGAAGAGCTTATTCAAGCATCAAACTGGAACCAAGTTCACATTCCAAACAGCGCCGATGGCTTTTCAACACCCGACCGTCACGAATGGGAACGAGGTAACAATCCTGACCACTTTGTCATGGTTAATTCCGATATTGCTTTGGTACGTGATCTTGGTGGCGGTCTTCTAAACAGTGTTACGGGAGAAGCAAGCTGTCAGTTTAGATGCCGCAGAAATTGTGTTCCTATCCAATGTCCCCATGCAGCTGCAACGATTGCTATTGTAGCCGAGTACAAGTTCGACAATGGAGCATTCCTCGCAGACTTTGAAGATGCATTCAAGCGTATGCTAAACAAAGGCTTTGATGACTCAGGAGGATGCTTGGTAGTTGATCAGCCTTGTGCTATCCCTACCATCTCAAGGAAGAACTTGAGAGGCTAATTGATAGTATGAAGATATGTTAATGTAAATGTAAAGACAAAAAGAGATTGGGGATAAAATACACGTTAAGAATAAATACAATTATGTTATCTTTATTTGCTTTACATACACATACCTACTCATAACACTTACTGTGGACGAGGAGAGATAATGATTGAAAACAGCAGCAGGATCCCAAGTTCTATGTAAGTTCAAGTTAAGCCTTAATCCTCTCCACTCTAGACCCTCTCTAGACTCTACCTATCTCATCGCTCTCTCATTACATATTGTACAACTCGCGGTCTAAACTCTCTCACATGCTAGATCATTCACTTCTCCCCCATCCGTATCGATATCACCTCGTGCCATCTCCTAGAACAGGTCGACAGCAACAAAAATAATACTAGTGGCTACGGGCTACGGGTTCTTCCCCTTTTGCCTCCTCTCACTAACATCAATATGCCATCATCACCTCATGTCGACAGCGACAACAATAATGCTAGTGGTAATGGAAAACAATATATAAGTAGGAAACCAAAGTGGTGGATACAGCTTTCTAATCGTAAAGGAACCAAGGCTCAACGAAAAACAATACAAAAAATGACACATTGTGGTTATTGTATACCAAAAGATATACTTAATGACTTTTGTAGAGTGAGTAATTATGGAGATAGACAGCAGCAGAGTAATATTATAATGCTGGATAAATGGAAAAGATATTGGTGGAACAAAGCTCTTGGTATTGTTGATAGTAGTTGCAAAAACGACGATCATCCAAATATTGGCATTAATGATTTAATATCAAGCAATAAAAAGAGCAGTAATAATGAAAAGTATGCTAAAATGTTAAACGATATGTATCAATATGAATGCCCACTACCATCACAAGAGTATAAGCAAATATGGCTTGAGATTGGATTCGGATCTGGTCTGAACTTGTTGGCAAATGCTAAGCAGCATCCTGATATATTGTTTTTAGGATGTGAGATACATCAACCAGGTGTTGGTACGATATTGCAAAATATAGAGAAAGAATTGAATGCTAGTGAAAATCCAACATCATCGTCTTCATCACCATATCAAAACATACGGATACTACCAGGGGATGGTATTAAGCTATTGCCGCATTTTCCAGCCAATTATATTGATGCAATTTTGATAACATTCCCAGATCCTTGGCCACATGAAAATGAACATGATTGGAGAGTGATTCAATGCGGAATACTGAAAGATATGCATCATGTACTTGCATCTTGTGGTAGAGTATATGTTGCAACTGATGCTGAATGCTTTAATGACTGGGCAAGATCTATATTCATAAAGGATACTCGGCACTGGAAAGAGGCTACACCAACTCCAGACAGATCATCATGGTTACCCGTAGTTAGCTATTATGAACAAAAGGGACTAGATGAGGGTAGAAAAACAATGCTGCAATGTTGGGAGAAGATTGAGTAGAGGAAGAATGAGAATGTCTTCGATAGAGGATATCATTGAAGATACCTTTGCATAGAACTATGGTTATTATAATGACTAAAGATGAAGAGAAGTAATACTGAATACATTCAATGAAATCCCTTAGTATACAGTATTATTACAATATCTGTCATTGTATCTATAATGTGATTGAGCCAAGCGAGCGAGATGGTTTAAGCAAGGCAGGACATCATCTTGCCAACATATGTATTATATAAGCCTAACTGCGTATCTTGGGTTACGTATCGTCACTCACGTCAGCACTTGTATTAATTACTAAAGACTTCCTCTTCCGTCTTTGCCGCTGCCGCTTAGATCCTCAAACTAATATACTATTAATCATGATGAATAGAATTCTATCAATACTTTTCCTTGTTGCTATTGTATCAGGATGTTCGGGGTTTGCACCATCTTCCTCTGTAGTTTCAACCACTTCATCACAGAAAACTAATAATATACTAGCAAATACTAATCGATTGCAACAAACAATACCCAACCCATCCATATCAACCTCAGCAACAGCATTATCAGAAGGACGTCAATGGAACTTTAACAACGGACGGTCACCATGGGGTCTTAAAAAGAATGCTGAAATTTGGAATGGCCGTGTAGCACAAATGGCATTCGTTGTTGTTTTATTGCAAGAGGCTGTAACTGGTAAAGGTGTCATCGCAGCTATAAATGATGGTGATTTAGTTGGATATGCATTTTTAGGGTTGGCTGTTGCTAGTACCTTGGGATTGAGTATTTGGTTAGCTATCAAGGGTGATGAATCGGACATAATCTTTTAATTGTGGTATCTATTCAATAATAGGTGATATGATTCTGGGGTATTGGATAAGCAGTTATATACAATTAGTATATACTTAAAGGGATTATTATGGACAAGTGTGATGAAGGTTTGGGGAGAATAGTACAATAGGAGTTCGGATGGACAGAAGATATGAAATTGGGATAAAAGTCACTTCATTCAGGGGATTGTTTTTGAGAGATGGTTCGATTTCCTATCTAATAAGGCGCTGCAATCAAGCTAAAAATACAGACCTGTCTATTGTTGTAAAAAGGGACTAGATAGCGATATAAAACTTGTATTACACTATCTACAATCTACAAGAAGCACAGTAGCCAAATCCTTCTATCTAAATGATTGGTTGAAAGGTTATCTCTAGCCTGATCTGTCACTACCAAGCAACCCTATATGCAACATGCACACAAAAGAGGTAAGATGTCAATCCATAATGCATTCCGTTAGATGAATAAGGTTTGTGACGAGTACATAGTTCAAGTATTCTTAAGAGAAGTCATTTATTTCTTGTGGTGGTCCCGAGACGGCGAAGGAGGGCGATAGGATGGAGGGGCATCGGCCATCATCGGCGGCGTCAATATCCGATCAACTTGTTTGATAGCATGCCCATAGATGATGATATTAGTAGTATTACTGATATTAGTTTTGCTTATTTTCGTATCATCATTATCCAGCTGTCATGCATTTATTATAAACAATAACAAAAACACAAGATGTGAGCATCAAACATCATTATAACCTCTCCATCAACAATACAAGCAACAATAAACAAATCATACTCTCGCCAAGAAGCACAAGATATGATTACAGACATTCTCTGTCCTCCAAATGAAGAGCGAGATCGTAGTACCGCAGGAATGGAGGCCTATGGTGATGGGCAAGATAGGGCAATAACAAATGACGATCCACGGACAGAATATACATTTGATGAATTCCCAATGGATAGCTTTGATATATTAGTAGACCGCGCACTACACTTTGTTCGAGATGATGATGATGGAGACGGAGAATGTAGAACTATGGTAGATTTGGGCTCAGGCTGTGGTCGACTATGTTTCTATGCAGCTCTGACAAGAGGAGGCATATGTGAAAACAAAACGAGAAGATGGAATGTACATGGAGTAGAGATCGGATCAAAGTTGCATTCATTGGCTGTTAATTCATTAGAGCGTGGTATAAATAATGGTTGGTTTGAAGAACATGACAGCAATACAGAATCATCATCGCTCATTGCATTTCTCAATGGCAATGCTCTTACAACAGACGATCCTTACTTCAAAACAGATGCACACATAAACAACAATATACAATCTTTACTCTCAGAAACTAGCATCTTATTCTGCTACTCAACAGTTTGGGAAGCAGAAACAGACTTCAATCCTGAGATTTCAGCAATGCTTCTTCATGAAAAGTGGAGCAAATCATTGGCAAATGCTTGCAGTAATGGTTGTGTAGCAGTGACGACAGATCGATCACTTAACCCAATACATGGTTGGAAACTAATTGATAGGTTGGAGGTAGAAAATCCATCAGTATGGGGTAGTACTGGTTATATATCTATACTAGAGAAGTAAGTTAGATTAGGTACTCTTGATGTTAAGTTACCTATCACTATACTACTTCAAAACTTGCCTCCAATAAAAGACAGAAAGTTAGTCTAGGGACCCAATAATATAACATATTTGAAGAAAGGGGTCATTGCAGTAAAGCGATACCAAAATACGAAGGAAGTCTTTCCTTGGATTTGGATAGGAACGTTCAACATCAACAAAGCATCACAGGGTTCTATTGAATAAAGATTGTATCCATATTTTGTACATATTTGGAAATGTAAGTCGAGAAGATAAACTGTATAGACTACTACTGTACATATTATCAGTCATCAACAATCTCTCTATTTGTAATCGCCACTGAAAATAGTTTCACAAATGATTCTACTTTGGTCTTCTTTGCGATACAATCACATTAAGCTTGTAGTTGATACTGCAGACTCTGAATGAACCAATTTGGGCGGCTTGTCTTCCACTGAAATGATGATATTCTCTACACATATATTCTTCTCTGTATCAGCATCGTTGCGATCCCAATGTAACCTGTACAATATTGCTACAACGAAACACAGACCCTCGACAACATATGCTATGAAGTATGCATTCAAGTTGTTCAGTTTATATATATCGTGTCCATAATACCACAGTTTAACTTCTCCAAAGTTGTAGTAACTGTGAACCATACTCCATATTCTAGATAGATGCCAAGCTGAGACAATCACTTCCCAAGATAAGATATCTCTCCATACTGATCTGCTATTATCATTTGTTCTTCTAAACTCATTGCTATGAATTCTATAAAAGAGATATGCAAGACCTGGATGTCCCACGGTGTCTAAAACATGTGATAAAATCTTCATTGCCATCGCCGTGTATGTAGTTAGAATAATGTAACTTGATTCGCTCTCATCTTCTTTTATCATGTAGAACATTATCGACTCGGGCATGTTTCTATATAATGTATGACAGAAAGTATTATCAACAAACCAATCTGTAGCAATTGCAGCATACCATCCAAGACATATACCGATACCTTGTAATATAAGTATTTTGCGTATAAATGTGGATTGTGTAAGAAGGTAAATGATTGATAGTAGATGAAACCAAACTGTGTAGCCTCTATTCAAATAACATGATGTTGGGAGTAGGGATATTAATAGTATCGCAACCGGTATTGGAAGTGGCCAAATCCAATTATATACATGTACATTGTTATGGCTTTTGACTTTTGGAATTGTTGTTTGCGGTCGGAGTTGTCGGCACGAGGCACATGATAGAAGCTAAGTAGATTGTAGAATGCTAAGAGCGTGGACCACCGAGATACATTAAGTAGATTGGAGATGAAAACCTCTACCAATTATTTTGCTACTTCTCTATTCTCCAGTCGTCCTAGTAGTTTGAAGATTGGATTGACCCTACTATCTAGCCGTCATCTTATCGTCAGTATATACCTACAGTAGAATAATAAACAGTTGCCTGTAGTCGGCTCGTTGGCAAATTATGCGTCATTTTTTTCTAAAAAAAAGATAAGACCAAGACCATATCTTTGCGTAACTAGATATTACGCAATGTTGCTACTTGCTACAATGGCTGCAGTCTACCCTCGGCAGATCCTCCTCTTACTCCTATTGATATTCACAACACTGATATCATCGTTGGTAGAATCATTTGTCATGAGTAATAGTAGCAGTGTATCAAAACAGACGAAAATATCGTCCACAACAAATAGAGGAGCTGACATTTTAAGGAATGAGTTATAGCATTTTGGGTCTACATATAACCATTTATGGCGGAGTAACTATCTGAGGGCGCCAAATGAAAGATCTCATTGAGCTGGTTCAGGGAAAAATAATCTGAAATCTCAGATCGGTATACTTTTTGAGTTACGGTCATTTGAAATCTCAAAATATTTCAAGCGCTCTATTTGACATGTTCATTTTAAGGAATTTGGGTATCCTGGTCGGTATCTTGCCTTTAATACGGTCTTTTGGGACGTTTAGTACACCGTTTTGAAGCTAAAAAGTAGTGCAATCAATAGCTCATGATCTTCTGATTCTCAGACATATTTTAGTTTGCTCATTTTCACAAAATTTCATTTCAAACATACAAAAGAGAGATGACATTCCTCCCCCAATCCCCACTCCCAACTATCTCCGCTCTCTCTACTGCTATAAATACTCTATGGCGTCAACACATACGCTTTTATTCAACATTTAATGCTAGCATAGAATCACAAAGAAGGGAGATTATAGATTTGCAGCATTGCAGCAACCGGAGCAATTGCAACAACGATTATAACAAACAAAAAACTATTGACGGAGAATCTTAAGAGATGACGACGATGACGTCAACAACTCTAAGCATATTACGAGAATGGTATAAATATTAAAGATGGATAAGAAAATAATGCGGCATATAATATAGAGTTATGCACACATCAATTGTGTTATCAAAAGGAGATACATTTTGCATTATGATACATCAATATCATAATAAGTAATAAGTATCAAAGATCATATATGATGACAATAATAGTTGCCTTAAATGGTATGATTGGAGTGAATCAACTAGCAGCCATATCAATTCAATTATCTAGACGAATAGTTTGCAACACATGTTATTACAAATACAATACGGACGACAAGAAGTGAGATATCAGGTATCAATTCGTATTATATATCTGAATTCTATTAAACCATTGTATTTACATATAGACACAATATTCAAACATTCGAATTGAATCCTTTGTAACTGCATTATTATATTGGTATTCTATTATATGCATACCATAATACTCTACGATAATTATGTTTGGATAATATGCAATGATATAAAGATGTGATATGATATGATTGAGTATGATTTGTCGGGTATTAGCATACATTGAGAGAATACATTTAACCATTGAATTGAACATTAAAGAGACAATTGAAAATGAATTATATTAATGAAAAGAAGTGCCACAAAGATTATGATATGCGGTGAAACATAATATGATATCAGGGATAAGATTGTATGTGACAAGATAATAAGCTTAAATACTATTATATATGTTTATAAGTATAGATAATGCATTGGGATGCTTATAGTGCATTATACTAATGTTTGTATTGAATAGAATGACTTATACATGGCAAAGACGGCAAATATAAGCTCAGAAATGCATGAAATATGCAGAAATATGGTCAAAATGGGACGGAATTAGAAAAATTCCTTAAAATGTTCACTTCCTTAAAATGTCAGCTCCTCTAGTTTCACGGAGTTGAGATTTGAGTTGCAAATTGATGCAAAATTTGAAGGATACCGGATACCGTATCTTTTACTAGGCCTCGTGGAAAATTAGTGGTCGGTCAACTCTCCTCGGCCTGCTACATATTTGTTATTGTCTTCAAATTATTGCTGGCAGATTGAGTACCTACTACTACTACTACTACTACTAACAATACGTTATAATAATCTGCTTATAACATTGGATAAAATGACGGGTAAATCAGCTTCATCATCATCATCATCATCAAATCTTTCATCCGACTATCTAATTAATTTAGTATGGTTCGGTGCTGTATTATATGGTATAAAACATTTCTTACATCAAGCGTATATTATCCGTATGCAAGCTATTGAAGAGTTTGGCCCTGTTATTCATGAATTTGACCCTTACTTCAATTGGAGGGCCACTCAGGTATGTATTTTTATATGTGTGGTTCACGGCAACCAGCCCTTATCCCAACCCATACCTCTCTCTCTCACACACACATGTACTAATTATATAATATACACACACCACTCTTCATCTAGTATCTATATGACAATGGTGCTAAGAAATTCTTCTCTTGGTTTGATCATATGGTATGGTATCCTTTAGGCCGTCCAGTAGGAACAACAATCTATCCCGGTATGCAATTCACAGCAGTTTTTCTTAAACGGTACATCTTTGGTAATTCCATGAGTTTAAATGATATATGCTGTTACATTCCCGTTTGGTTTGGTGTTGCTGCTACATTCCTAGTGGGATGCATTGCCTATGAAGCAAGTTTACCACAAAATACGGGTGGTACAATCTTTGGTTTAGCGCTCGATGGATTAATGGGACGGTATGCAAGTGATAAATCGATTTCAGGAAATGGGAAATCACGTCAATTTGGTCTATCATCTCCTGCTGTTGAAAGTGCTATATTTGCAATGGGATTTATGGCAGTGGTACCAGCACATTTAATGAGAAGTGTTGGCGGTGGATATGATAATGAAAGTGTTGCCGTTACGGCCATGACATTAACTTTCTTCCTATGGATGAGAAGTTTGAGGAATCAGGAAAAGTTTAGTTACTTATTTGGTTTGTTAGCGGGTGTGGCATACTTCAATATGGTCGCAGCTTGGGGAGGTTACATCTTCGTTTTGAACCTAATTGGTGCACATGCTGCCTTTCTAGTTTTGTTGGGACGTTTCTCTACAAAGGTTTACCTTTCGTATACATTATTTTACGTTGTTGGAACTTCCTTGGCAATTCAAGTACCAGTTGTTGGATGGTCACCCTTGAAATCATTGGAACAACTTGCTCCATGTGCTGTCTTCCTCGGATATCAGCTATTATACTATTGTGAAATCCAACGTAAGCAGAAGAAAATGACGAGAAAGGAGGCTTGGAAGTTTCGTATTCAGATTTTTGCGGGGGCATTAGCGGTTGTGAGCATACTTGTTTTGATGATGACACCCAAACATTATTTTGGTCCAATCTCATCTCGTGTTAGGAAAGTCCTGTTTGTATTGTTTTATAATGTGCATTCATGTGTTTAAATATGAAGTCTCGGTAATTCGGCCACTCTTTTATTTGATCGTCTTTGCAAACCACGTATTCTAACAGAAGTTACCATCATCTCTCTTCATCTTCATAAACTGTGAAACGCGCATCTTCCAGAGGATTATTTGTCCCACATACTAAGACTGGTAATCCTCTCGTGGATAGTGTGGCGGAGCATCAAGCTGCTTCAAACCAGGCATATTGGCAGTATCTTCATATTCTATGCTTTTTTGCACCTGTCGGATTCTTCATCATCTTATTTAGATTTGGTGATTCTGTTGGATTCTTATTCACATATGCCTTGGCCGCTTACTTCTTCTCACACAAGATGGTTAGACTTATTCTTTTGACTGCACCAATTGCTAGTGCCTTGGGAGGAATTGCCATTGGAAGGGTTGTTTCTTGGTCTGTGTCTACATTGTGGGGAGAAGATACTGCAGTGGATGAAGGTAGCATCAAAAAGACTGCAACAGCAAGCAATGGAAAGTCAAAGTCTGATGGCAAAAAGAAGAAACACAATAAGAAATCATCTACCACTGATAGTTTTGCTGGAATTGCCGCCATCCGCGATGGATTTAGTGAAGCATCCAAGTCGAAGGAAGGAAAAATCGTCAAGGCAATTGTTGCCATCATTATGATTGGTGCTCTCTACATGCAGGCCATAGCATTCAAAACGTACTCATGGAGAATCTCAGCAAGCTTATCCAACCCTTCTATCATCCTCAAGGGCCAAACTAGGGAGGGCAACGTTATTAAGGTGGATGACTACCGTAAGTTGGATCTAATGTTGAATATTTTGATCGTTCATATTCTTGTATTCTAACATAACATCAAACAAACCTAGGCGAGGCATATTGGTGGTTGCGTGACAACACACCCGAGGATGCACGAATCATGGCATGGTGAGTATATCTTTCTTTGCTTAATATGAAAGGAAAATTGTTTGTATTTGTACTAAACAATATATTATCAACCTTATTAGGTGGGACTATGGCTATCAAATCACTGGCATTGCAAACCGTACAACTATTGCTGACGGCAACACATGGAACCATGAGCACATTGCTCTCCTGGGAAAGGCTTTAACTGGAAGTGTTGAGGAGGGATATTCGATTGCTCGTCATCTTGTAAGTTTTGTGTTGTTTCTTTTGTCCAATTAATGATGGATAAGAACTTACATACACTACTTCTCTTCTTATAATATAGGCTGACTATGTCTTGATCTGGGGAGGTGGTGGAGGTGATGATTTGGCAAAAAGCCCACATCTTGCTCGTATTGCCAACAGTGTGTATCGTGATCATTGTCCAGGAGATGGTAAGCTATAAATAATTATGTGCTCATATGTATGACTTGTGTATGTCTATTACTTACTGAAAGTTCCTTTCAAACGACTACTAGTGACATGCCGTGCCTTTGGATTTGTGGATAGGCAAGGCACGCCTTCAGCTATGATGGAGAAGAGTTTCCTATACGCTCTACATGGTCATAGACTAAAGCCAGGGGTCCTTGTAGATCCTGCCAAATTCGAACCCGTGTATCGAAGCAAGTATGGAAAGGTACGCATCTATAAGATTTTAGGTGTATCTCGTAAAAGTAAGAAGTGGGTGGAAGAGAATCGGCAATGTGATGCAGGCGGATGGTTCTGTCCAGGAAATTACCCACCTGGATTAAAGGAGATCTTGGACAAGAAGAAAGATTTTGCTCAGTTGGAAGACTTCAACCGTGAAGACTCTGATGAAGAATATCAGAAGGAATACTTTGAAAACCTTAACAATCCAGAACTTGCCAAGAAACGAGCCGCCGCAAAACGCCTGGAGGAAGGAGCAACTGATGAAGAGAATGAGGAAAGGTCGTTCAAGCCTAAAACTTTATCGGACGACGAAAAAGGTGTGTTCCATACTTTATATGACTTAGTCTTTCTTACTTTATCTACTTCAACTCTAACCATTTCTTGCAACCCATCTACCCCAGTGGAGATATACAGTACTTGGGAGGACACTGAGGACACAACTCTCATGTGGAAGATAGTTACTGAAAATAATGTTGCTGACCTTGAGCGATGGATACAGGCAGATCCAGGAGCTGCATGGCTTCGTAGCAGTGACGGACGTGGACCAATGTGGTGGGCATTTGAGTCAAAGAATCAAGATATTGTATCTCTTTTGATGAAGATGGGTGTGCCACATACTGACAAAGATAAGAATGGGCAAGCGCCAGTTGATCTATTAAAGGAGTAGTAGTTGAACTTAAGATACAAGTTTTTATTCTATATTCGTACTCTGATTAAAACCCATTGTTTCTATTGATATACAGCTCGACAAACATACAAACATTATACCCAACATACAGCGCGCACGAAAACATTAAATAGTAAATGGTTCATCCATCACCTGGAAGATGCGCGTTTCACAGTTTATGAAGACGAAGAGAGATAAAAGTAACTACTCATGTTAGTATAATATGTAAGCTGCAGAAACAATCAAAGAAAAGCAATCAATGTTCATATGAAGAGCCAAATCGCCAAGACGTCATATTGGGCACACTTGATCACATGATGAAACATACTAACGCGGACTTTCAAGTTTTCGACCAGCACTCAACATTGGTATTTGAGTATACTTTCCATCTAGAATTTGTCTCATTGATTGAAGTAAATGTGTATAGTCTTGATTTTTATTCTTCGACAAGCTCGTTATGAGTGCATGAGACATTGCCCCTGTTGCTTCTCCATTAATCGTGGCATCAGCACTAGTCTGCGCGTCTCTGCAACCTGAGAATTGGATAACATCGGCTTCGGTGCTACGTGTTTTGATTGTCTTTTCCTTTGCACTACTATTCCCTTTGTTTCCTGACGACATTAAAAGCTTCATACCTTGGGTAATACTACTAACAGCTCTCTTCTTGTTCCCGTCAAGCAGGAAGCGTGTACCAGCCGACACTAATGTAACAATGCCTTCATTCTTTGAAGTCTCTATTATTTGCAAATCGCCATTGACGGTGTATATAAATGGTAAATCAAACATCGACTCAGAATGACAAGCATCTATAATACCAGTCAATCGAACTCCTTTAGGCAAACCGCGCACAAGTATATCATGTATATCATCATCGACAATTTGTCCTGCCGTTTGATAGTCTACAGGAATAAGAGTCTCGTCCATTCCTGGAAGATGCGCGTTTCACATTTTATGAAGATAAAAGAGAGGCGATTGAAACTTCTGTTAGTACATGTAGACAATCAAATTTAAGGCAAACTATGATCACATTACTTTCCATCCTCTTCGTCGCCATCTAAGTCCTTGATAGACCCCCCGTGGCCACTATAATGCAAGATAAGACTATCGCCTGCCTTAACACCATCTCGCAACCAACGAAAAGCAGACAATATATTCTTTCGAGTAGGAATCTTACTTGAATCAGTTTGGTCATCAGTTAGTACCAATACTTCATCAATTTTAAAGTTCTTAGTTAGAAAGTTCTTAATGTTATGTACATCATTAATACATCCTTTCAGTTCTCCCTTTTGACCGTAATAGTTACTGAATGGACAGGTATGAAATACATGAGCTGGGACATACGACACTAATGAATGATAACAAGCAGGTAGATTCATCCTCAACTCACATTCCAATGAAGAGCGCTCTACGCCTACCAGTAACAGTTGACATTTTCTCCGTGGCTTTCTCAGTAGACTATGAAAGGGGAACATAGGTAATAAGTAATAACAAAGATAATACTTTAGAGGAAGATCTTTCGAGAGATATACCAAGAGCAAGAGACTTACCTGTGGTGCCTTTTTAGATAGATGTTGGGAAAGCTTTTGCTCGACATGTCCTGTATTATGATGATGAAGAGATATAGTTAGGCAAACCTTGAGATGACTTTAATGAAACATAAAACAATACAAACTCAGACTTTCCTGCTATTTGATCAGCAAATTGTTTTCCTACCTTCCCAAACATGATTTAAGGTTGGTAATTGTTTGTGCCGCGCCGATATCGCTTCCTTTTATACCTAGTATGGTTTTTAGGTAGTTGACAACATAAGTTTTAGCAATAAGCAAAGAGGGGAGAGGGCATAATTGCCCCTGGGCGTCTTAGCATAATTATTTACTATCCTACTCTTTAATACTCGGTCTCTTCCATCCATATTAATAGTTGGTTGGATCACGCTATGGTGGCCAATAAACATTCCTAAAAGCAATAAGAGTAATTACCAAAATAACTGGGCAAACATTTTCCCTAAGAAAAAAGTTTAACACACGAAGGATAAAACACTAACTACTAACGGTGGTCAGCACAATAAGATGAATACAATGATAATAATACTATCCATCTTATCTGCCGCTACAACAATTGTAACTTCTGCATCCAGAGAATATAATACATCAAATAATAGAAAAGTAAACAGTGATGATATCAACATCAATAATACAGGATCAAAAACAAAAAGGACAATTTATCGTATATTTCAAACAATACCACATGAACCATCAACATTATCATCAGATGAATTAATCAACATGGAACGTATAATTCGTTCAACACAGGCTATGATATTCGCACCTTCTTCCTCTAGTAATAATGGTGGTCATGATGATGATATCGAACTTGTCTTGGACATATACACACCGTTAGAGCGTAGAGAGTACTTAGTTCAGCATGGTAATTCCTGCCATCCATCCCACGGTGAGGTTAACGGTGGTGATGGCATTAATGATGTATTAAAGAATGTAGAGGATGGGAAGGGTTTAGAATGGTACGATGTATTGTCAAGGTATGATTCACTAATGTCTGCTGCTGCCACCTCCTCCAACACTGCTAATGCTAATAATAATAACGTATTAGAACAAACGGCAATAGAATTATTCAAATATTGTATACTATACAATGGTGACGGACATGCCTATTGGAAGTATGATGAACAATTATTGGTACCCTATAGAGATATTATTCAAAAATTGGATGTAAATTATGCTGTTAAAACACATCAAGATCATCAGAAGTTGATGATGCACCACAACACTAACAATATTAGTAATAATAGTAATATGCATGATTCATTCCTATCAATATCACCATACAATCCAGCCAAGTATGAATTATCAACAATGATACGTGTGTTACTTGAAACATCGAATGAAGTACTTGTATCAAATCCATTACTTTTGTCTAGCGAATTATATCGTTTAATTCTTGACAAAAAGGAGAATATCCAGGCTGCTAAGATGAGAATAGATAATGTTGAAAGCAATGATATTATCGAGAAGAATGATGATAATGTTGCAACAACGTGGACATTATTATATAATAGATGTATCCCATTGGCTGATTTAGATGTTTTATCTTCTTCGTCTGCAGCATCGTCGTCTGGTGTTAATACTCACTCTGATGGAGAAGAGTCTTTTATTTCCAAGGATGGTAACTTTGCTACTGATTATTCGTTTGAAGCCGCACTGGAAGGATTGGGAAGTACTAACATACACCGTCGAATGACGGCACAACATTGTCCAAGATCGATGGGAGGATATTGCTGTCTTACTTTCTTGTCTGATGAAAAGAAGGGCACCGTTACTCAAGGTGTAACCAGTGGCGATAGTTACAATATACAACTGTTGCCAGTTATGGCATTACACCATCCCTTGGGAGGTCAGACACCCTCACAGGGTGGTGAAAGACATAGCAAAGAACAAAAGATGCCATACAAGCTTCAGAAGACTGCCACTGGAGGAAAGAATTTAAAGCTTGGGGGTGTTCCTGAATCTGATTTGCCTTACATTTCAACCGTTAGTCTTGTACGAAATAATACGAAAGATGTACATTATCAATCAACCGATAGCAAGAAGGCATTGAAATTTCCCACCCATCCCGTTGACATGCCCAACTTCTTTGATATACTCTTTGAGAATGATTGTCTACCCTACAGTAGACAATGCCATCATTGTCTCAAGGATGTATCAAATGAGGCACCTCTATCAACAACAACTACTGATGGAGAAGAAACTCTTGTATTGGCAACCGAGAATGCATGTTCTGTTTGTCATCTTGAATGTCCATGCTATTGTGATGTATTGTGTAAGGTTCGTCCACCACCCAAACCAGTCACTCGTATATATTCTGTTAAACCTCCTGCATATCGTAAGGAACCTAATAGATTGGTACCGAAGATCATCCATCAGACTTGGTTCGAACCAGTTACTTCTGAGAAGTATCCCAACATGTCCCGACTGATCGAGAGTTGGAAGAAGAGTGGATGGGAGTATTATTTTTATGATGATGATACTGCTGGTGAATTCTTAGGTAGTCATTTTCCACCGGAAATCCTTGAGGCATATGAGAGCATTACCCCTGGTAAGTCTGGAGTGTATTATGTTTCGGTAGAGCCAATGTATGTATTTTCAGAAGTCATAACCTCATAATTTCTATTATGCCGAACTACTCGTGCTTACTTGTAGGAGCTTTCAAGGCTGATCTCTTTCGCTACTGTGTCTTGCTCATTCGAGGTGGTGTCTATGCAGATATGGATGTACTCCTTCAAACTAACTTGGATGATGCCATTGCGAATGATATTGGCTTTATGACCCCTATCGATGAAGTGAGTTATGTGATGTATTTCTCCTCGTATAACCATGAAACAGTTGAGTCTCACTTATTGGTTTCTTAATGTTCTGCTAGCCCGGTATTGATGTTGGACATCGTAGCTGCCTATGGAATGGTCTTATTGCATCTGCTCCAGGTCATCCCTTCCTAGCAAGGACTATCGAAATAGTTGTGAACAACATTCACAATCGCTTCACCTCTGTTGATTATGATGATATGTTATGTCCGAACCCCATCCTATCAGTATCTCACACTGTGGATACTCTATTTACGTGTGGACCATGTATCTTAGGTGCTGGTATTAACAATCTATTAGGAAGGCATATGCAGACTGAGTTTGATATTGGAGATGTACAAATCTGGCAGGGAGACAACAGTAACGAGGTCGAGGATGCAATAAGCGTCAACAACAATGATCCGCGTCTACTCATTCCCGGCCGAACAGTAATACTGGAACAGAATAAGAATGATATGGGTGCGCATCGGTTTACTTGGACTGACCGTCATCTCATTATTGCTGCCACTGACATGCCTGATTATGATGATCGACCGCCTTCAAAAGAACACTACAGTAAGACACATGAAAAGGCAGGCGTGTATGGAATGAGGAAGTTGTATACAGATACAAGGCGTGCCAATGAGGAAATCCGTATCATTGTTGAACCATAAATGTTATGTAAAGATAGAGTTTTATTTGTATCTGAAGAGTTTGTGTCCATCAAACAGGCCGGTAGAATGAAAGATACCACAAGTTGGCTACATAGGATACCACTTTAGCAAGAGTCTGCTAGGCTAATATAACCTCAGTAAATATCGTGCTGTTAATAATATTTTGGCGTTGAAAGAAGTAAAGAATAAAGAGTATTTTAATTATTTTTATGTTCAGTTGTGTATTGAATTGAACAATGGAAGCTCTATTCCTAAAGGATGTCAAGGCAATCTCGTCGGCCGGGAGACGGAGATCGAATAATAATAAATCATCTCCTAATAGTCGTAGCAGATCATCTACTTCACAAATTATTGCAATAAGAACATCCCCTACAAGAAAAGGTACCAATGAGATTCCATCTAAAGACGACAATAAGTCAGCTTCTTCTTCTAATAATTGCAGCGGTAGTAGTAGTAAACGTGGCAAGAGAATACAATCTTCTTCGACGAATGATACCTCAACTCTTTCCGAGAAGACCAAGAGGATACGAATGTCACCAAAGCTTAAGAAGTTGGATAGTTTAGCAACATCATCACCGTCAAGTCAGCGTATCTTTGAGGGTGATATATCCCCCATGGACTATCGGCCACAGCAAAAGAGGAGGAGGAATAAGAAGAAGAATCATAAGCCAAATGTTGCTGTTGATAATGATACAATAATTGATAAGTCAAACGGTATGTTAAAAGAATATGTTGATCAATGGACTAAATCATCGTCTCCTCCTACTAACAGTACAAGGAAGAGAGAGATTAAAAATAATGTGGTTACTACTGAAAATAATGATAAACAAGATTCTTCTTCGGCATCAGTCATATCTACATCATCTCATTCAGCAGTTGATAATAATGATTACGAAGGTATTGTAAAGAGCGAGGGGGGAGAAGTTGTTAATGATAAAGATATTGAATTAGAATATGGTCAATTGGCATTTATGAAAAAGGATTTAGAAAGGAAGATGCGACTGTATCAACAAGGTAGCACTTGTATCACCTCTACAACTCCTCGCAATAATAAGACGGTGGAGGAGAACAATAAGTTGGAAGTAGAATATGGAAAGTTATCATTCATGAAGCAAGAACTTGAGCACAAGATGAGTATATATAAGATGGATGCGGAAAAGATTGATCATCCATTGTCGTCAACAACAAGAAAGGAAGCACCAACGAGAGAATTTCACGCTCCTCCTTCTTCCTCTTCTCGTAATGTGATGATGGATGGAGAGAGTCGTATGTTGGTATCAGCATCTAAAAATGCAATCAATATTGAAAGTCCTGATAATCATGATTTGGCAGCTCCATCAAGGCAAGATGTTGAGTTTGGGGCAAGGGCATTTCAGCGAATAATGTCAGAACGACGACGATTACCTCGAGTAGAGGACGTTGGTGTAGCAACAACGACTACAGAGCTTTACCAAGTACCTCACAAGAAGAGACGACTAGGATATCAATATAATGGAGACGAACACAACGACAATGATAATGATGATGATTACAGTGTGAAGCATCTGGGTGATAGTAAAAGTAGGTCCATTCATCGTTGTGATGAGAAGAAGAAAAGAAAGAGAAAGAGACGAGTTGTTGAGACAAGAGTCATACGTGTTTTCCACGAAGAGTCTGAAGAAGCTGAGTCTGGATCAACCTCTACTTCTCCTAGTTATCGAACATCAAAGAGATTAGATTATGGCCGTCGTCAACAAGGCATGATTGGTAGTTATGGTCTGAAACATACATCTATGAGTAAAGAAGAGAAGCACAATCGTATGAAGAATAATAAGAAGAGTAGCCCCTCTTCAGTCTCGGGTTCAAGAGGAAGACGTAATAAACAAATGAGAGCTAAAAGTCAATCGTCCATGTTGGAAGGATTGTCATGATATCTATGTTTCATATATTATAAACTATCAAAGTATTTACAACAACATACACACGAATACATGCGACCTCTAAAAGCGTATCTCCTCCATGTCGTTGACCTCACACAATGATTGAAGATGGGGATGGCTTTGTAGCTTACTACTTTACTCACAAGGCTACACACTTGGCGAGCTGATGTAAAAAGAGCTATTGAATGTGATAATGCAAGAGAGTGTTAGAATTAATGCAGAGATGGATTCAATGACTATATATATCTAGACATCTTTGTTAATTTAAGAACTCTCTAATAGAATGTGTGTTACTATCTTTCGACAGATATGTTCCTTCCACCAATATCTTTCACGTGTTAATAACATATTACTAGATTGATGTAAGAAGCCAATTAAGGACCGTCTTGAATGTGTTTAATACACATAAGAGGTACAAACAGGTCTGCGTCAAAAGAAGTTTGGCCACATTCTCATACATTTCACATAAACCCCCTCCCCAATCTGCCAAGACCCCATTAATTTTACGTGACTCGCCGGGGACAATCTCAACAATTATTTCTAACACTAACTAATATCACTCTTCCTTCACACCTCTGACTTCTAAACCAAACTGACAGTGTCTTCTAGTTCCAGGGCGCCTTGGCCTTTTTCAAACACTTCTTCTTGGCCTTCTTCCCCTTGATCATGGCGCAAGGGTTGGACTTACTGCTCTTGGAGCTGCTGATGGGAGGAGGGGTTGGAGATAGAGTGGAGTTTGTACCAGCTCCAGGAGTGGGCGCTGGCGTCTCTGCCAACACAGCCTCTTGCGCCTCTTGAAGATCAATAACACCATCGCCATTTTCATCTACTTTCTCAAATAGGGCTTCAATCTCATCCTCGGAAATATCGAAACCAAGACGCTCTGCTGCTGCCTCTTCGGCAACTTCAAATTCGGAAAATGATACAACTCCATCATCCTCTGTATCAACTGCTTCAAAGAATAATGCAACAGCTTCATCAATGTCAGGTGGGAAAATGTTATATCTGGCGCACAAGAGAGGAATGTTATAGACTGTTAGAGAACGAAATTGATAATACCCAAACACAACAACCAAACACTCAACCAATAAACACTCACCCAATCCGACCGAAAAATGATGCACTACGTTTTCCAAGGCCACTGAAAGGTGTTTCCTGAATAATTGATCTGCGCCCTAGCTTCAACACCCTAGCCCCTGAGTCTGTTACTGACCGGTCTTCTGTATAGACTTGAGCATTTGTAAAGAGAAAGAACGACAATGTTCCGCCAGCTTCAATCGGTTCAGGAATTTTATCATCATCGAACTTAATCTTGATAGGAAACTTCATGTCCGAGTTAGTTGTTCCTGTAAATGGATTTGTTACACAACAGGTTTCGCTGATAACAAAACCTTGTGGATATTGTTCGTTTTCATATTGGCTAATCCAACGATCCTTTCCATCAAAGTCTACTACACCGTTAAAAAGTGGATTCCAAACATTAGGTTGGCTTGCTGCAGACCCATCACCATCATCAAAAAATGAACCATCAAGGCTGTATAATTGCACATTCTGCTGGCCTGGTAAATCGTAATTGTTTGGATCACTAAGATAAGTGGATATTTGAGTACTATCAAAGCCAGCATCTTCAGGACGGGGCGCACTTCCATCCTGCTTGTAGACTGCACCAGGTGCGAAGAAGCTTAGTTCTGTAATTTCAACTGGAAACTCGAGATCGTTCTTGATTTCAAACATGATACCATTTTGAGGTTCAACGCGATTTAAAACAGCTTGGTCGATTACCGGACGGGGGGGAGGGCCGAGTCCGGATGGAGGACTATATAATATGAAAGAGGTGTAAAAGTCATTTAGTTGATGAGAATGTGGATCATCATATATCATAAAACAAAACAATTAACCAATCAAACTCACATAAAAGCAGGAGGGTCGGCAATATTGCGCAAAAACTCTCTATTTGCGCAGTCGTCACAAAAGGAAGTATCCCCTGCAAGGCAAAAGCCATCTCCACATTCTTCAAAGTTACCAATGGTATCAATCTCAACCTCAATGGTGAAGGTCGTAGTTGGAGCGTCTTCGCGAATGATAACTGTTTCGATCTCTTCACATTCAACTTGCTCTTTATTCACTGGATCCTCTACAAGCTCATTAGTGCACACTATTTGGCATTCAGTAACTGGTAGACAACCAAAAATGGGTAAAAAACATTGAGTCCCAAACCCTGGGTTAGCGGCTCCACCACAGCCAGTCGGTCCACATCCTTGTCCACAAGCTGGGACTTGACAGACCTGTTGCCGAATACATGGCCCATATAGACAATTGTTTGGAGCACAAGAAGCACCTGCAGCAATCCTCTCGTCTTGTGTAAAGTAAGTGATTTGGGGGGGGGGACGACGACAGTTAGGAAAAAAGTCTCGTGGGGGGATGCAAAGACTCCGAATCTCAGTTTCTACTTGGGTGCGTGTTACCTTGATAGTACAAACTTCTGGAATTAAAGAAGGTTCGGAATCTTCAGTAGGAACGTAACAAATTCCATAGTTGCGAACAAATTCATCCGAGTCATTACCCCCATCAGCAATTTCCAACCTAACTCCTTGATCAAGGTTGTAGGCTTGCTCGTCATACCCCAATTGGAAACCAATGTTAGGAGCGCCTTGAAGTCCGCAATCTTGGTTACGTGGGGGTTGTTGACCTGGCAGGGCGGGGAGTGGGACACCGTTGATTGAACAAGGCCCTTCCACTTCCAAGGTAAATCCATCGGTGAAACTACTATCATCTCCAAAGGCACCTCTGGTGAAGACACCGGGGATCACTCGGGGTGTAGGGACTACATCTATAGCATTACCTCCCTGAATTGGTTGTTCTTGGCATCGGTCTGTAGGAGGATTAGGAAACTGATATTCCGCGATATAGAAATCATTCACATCACAGTTACCAATCCTGGTAGAAAATGGAACAGTCCTATCCTCATTCTGGGCAGTAGCAGTTGGTGCCAAGAGGAGGGAAGAGGCAAGTAAGAGGCCAGCAGAAGACAAGCGGCGGTAGTGGAGGTGTTTGGTACCTCCCATATCACCATGTGCTTTAGTAGCAGCATGGGAAAGGAAGGCGCCGATGGCAAAGGATGATAGATTCATATCTATATGGGATGATGATAATAATAATAGAAGTATGAAGGCATGATCAAAGGTGAGATGAGGTAAGATATCATACACAAAATAAGATCATGTAGGTGCCATACATCTTACCTTGGGGCTGTGGATAGATGGGTGACAATAATGTATATCCAGTGTAGTATGTTATGCAATACAGTAGTGGTCACAAAGTCAGTGGTCAGGTGTAGTAGTGAAGATGTAGAGATGATATGGTCATGATATGGTGTATTGCAAAAGCGAATATCAGCATGGCAGAGGATAAGAATAAGGGAAAGAAAGAAGATACATGAGAGAAATGATACACAGCATATGCATATGATACACCATCATACTTAATCATATTGCAATAATAGAACCATTCACATCTCTACTCACCTTTGATTGCTAAAACTCTCTCTTTGTGAGGGGGAGGTTGAACAATTTATGAGCACAAAAAGTGTGTGTGTTTTATGCGCTGAATGAGCTATTCATCATTGGGCAAGCCTTGATGAGGTTCGCGCCCTATCCATGATTGATTTGAATCTTCAGAAAAGGGGGGGGTTCCAATGCCCTGTCTCGCAGTGCTTAGCCTCTAAAGAAAAGGGAGGAAACTGAATTTAATTCCTCTGTTGAATTGTACTGGTCTTGTTAAAGTAGAGTAAGAAAGATAGGTTAGATTCAAAAGAGGAGGATGCCAATGCAATTTGAATTTGAGACTTTCCTTCTCAACACGTACCTTTATTGCCCGATTCTATCTCTAATTCTTTCTGGTATCCAGACATTTGGCGAAATAACCCAATACGACCCCGAGGGCAACCCATTGCTAACGAAAGCTGATTCATGTGGGCGGAGAATCAGGCGGAGTTTAAACAAATAGCTTGCCCTTGTAAGAAAGGCTCAAATGCCGGCATATTGGAGAGGGAGAAGGCTAAATATTGTATGTGCTTCTTAATTGAATGGATTTTCCTTTCACCCAATTACATTCACTCCATCTCAATCAGCATCCACTCCTCAGAGATACTTCAAGGCCTATCGGCAGCAGTTTTCACAGACTATTGGCTTGTGATTTTTAATCTTGTGGATTAATGGATTATTGATTCCGACGTCCTCCGATAACGGCCAGACAACAAACCAAGCAGCCTCCAACAAGCTAGTATTTGAAACACATAAAGCACCAAGGGAAGATTAGAGTAGTAGTATACAGATAAAAACAAAAATAAACATGAACATGTAACAAACTTTATTTAAATATCAAAGAAGGTTACTTGATACTATCATATCTTATAGAAGAAATCTG
>Ga0214480_100372_pt1 | contig 22915 bp, 22 predicted proteins | sample M1_20Mar14CPVII9_3_FD_165042 | JGI IMG/M metagenome (GOLD analysis project Ga0214480, IMG submission 165042) | Marine eukaryotic communities from Monterey Bay, California, United States - M1_20Mar14CPVII9sort6BwellE17 | ecosystem: Environmental > Aquatic > Marine > Unclassified | place: USA... | reverse complement strand
CAGAGAAGTTAACCCTGTTGCTATGGAGGCAATTATTAGTGCTATACCCATTGGTCTGGAAGATGAAAGGTCATATGTTAATATGTGGTTTGCAAAGCCAATTAAATAAAGTCAAACGACCAGATAAAGCAATCAAATAAGAAAGGCTTCATTTAAACACAATGATACACATGAAAAACTGTATACTAACGCGGACTTTCCTGCTTGATCCATACTTGTCTGATGATGATCCACCTATAATGCGTGCAAGCATACTCCCTATTGCAATACATTATTTTTCAATGATCATGGGGTAATAATGTGCATAATATATCATGTATTTGGGGTGTACATAAATAAATATATACACATGTCATTAGTTTTGAATTATCAAGATTGTGTAAATAGTAAATATATAATATTTCAACTTACCCAAGACACTGCACGTCGATGCTCTTTTTAGTTCAGAATCTGATACGTTCGTTGTGTTATCAATGGCAATCTGTAGAGGTGCAACACTAGTCCATATCCACATACCCACAAACATTGTGACGAGAGAAATATAGAACGTTCTCATGTGAGGCCGCTTGGCTGAGAAGAATTTGAACTCCGTAGCTTTATCATTATTATCGACTGCCACATGATAAGCTTTTGTGGTTGTGGTGGTAGAAATAACTGGTTTGTTACACATAATTCGCGACTCTCTCTTAGTATATACAATTCTAATATCACTTCTCCTTAACATATATATATTCTTATTGAGGTCTATCTCCTCTTCTATGTCTATGCCTATGCATTATTGACGTCATTGTTCTTGCCACGCACTTCTTGCCGCAATATAATAACAAAACTAAAGATACCTCTTGAGGTATCCTTTTTTCTCTTGTGCATAGCCAGAACTAACCCTCTGCTCGGGCACCTGCAGTTTACCCGGTGTTCAGAGAGTTAAGTATCACTCAAATATAGTAGTCGGTGTGCTTGAATCAATAGGGTTCATGTTCAATACAATAAAAGGTATGCGATGATTGGTGGTGGTCCTGTTCAGCCGATAATCGCCAATACTCGCCAAAGAACTGATTTCAAGTGTCTAGTTATTTAAGCGTTATAAGATATACAAATACATTCTAATCCTTAAAGTTAGCTTTCAACCTCTTTTTGATAAAATCTCCTGCCGTAATAACGTCCCCGTTTTTACTTTCGATAATATACGAGCTGTCAGCCTGAGTGAAGTATCCAATTGAATACCTCGACTTGGAACACTCATCTTTATTTCGAGGCATACGAACTCGATGAAGGTTGGCGAATAAGTCACCGTCACTCCAGTGAGAAAGCATATCACCAATATTTACAGAAATACCTCCTTCGATTGGCTTTACGGGCAACCATTCACACTCGCTATCGGCTCCTACAGCACTTCGAGGGTTTGCTCTACACTCTAAACCCTCCTCACCGACACGCTGAAACAGTAATGTAAGACAAGAGAAGTCAGTATGCGGTGCTGCTCGCCAATGTCGATTACCAGGACGGGTATTCTCGGCAAGTTCATCAAGGGACACTGTAAAGCAGAATGGGGTATTTAATAGTGTAAGTTTGTTTTTGTTTATCATATGAGCAAAAGTACATTTGTATCACTTACTTGGTGGGTAGTTTAGAACACGTAGACAGCATCGACTATCCTCTTCCCATAGACTAAGTGCCTTTGCAAGTGTACCAGGTTTCAAATGCTTACATCCACGACGTTCTAACATACTGAGTATGCGAAGAGAGAGCTTATGTGCCTCTGGAATCATTGACTTTTCTGCCACATCTCGAAACGCCGCTGGAGTAGTAGGCCATCTAGATACAGAAGAAGTAGAAGAAGAGAGTATTAGAGATACCTTTAGAGATTGATATGATACAAAAGTGTGAAGTCATACCTATTGGTCATAGCATCCTTTCGTGGAGATACATGCAATGATTCTTTTTGATCGGCTAATCCACAGCTTGGACGGATCTGTTCTTTGTGCTCAAATCCACTATTCAATGCTCTATCAAAGGGGCACTGTTCCTTCTTTGCAGAAAGAGGTTGATCGAAGAATTGTTTCGACTTTTCAAACATATCATCTATAACTTCTTGAGATATCCCATGGTTAATCACGGTAAAGAAACCAACATTATTTGCAGCCTCCCAAAGTTTCTCCTCTACTACCTCTGTTGGTTGACTTAGATCAATAATTGGTACTAATTCTGCATCTTCATCATTTGCATCAGCAGCCCCAATGCCTGTCGTTCCGCCGACGGATAGCAATCGACGTTCCTCGATAGTTTCAGGAAGTTCTTCCTCCTCTTTTTGCAATGCATTTTGTAGGGATGCCAAATTAAGATTATCTTTGTTTAATGCCATATTGTATCTATATTGTAAAAGTAAAGTACCTAACTATTGTAAAAGTATCTAATGTTGTGATGAGTGTTGAGGGGATCTGAGGAGGAGATGGTCGATTACGATTGGTATATTTGTATTTTATTGACTGTCGGTTATTAATTGCAATAGTATTCTGATGTAGTATGGTGGTATTATGGAGATGAGTATCATGATGAGGGGCTTATGTGATGGAGATATAACAAGAATAAAGTATCTTGAAGTATCTTGCTCATGCCGACAGACGACGTGCGTGCGTCACTCACACATACAAATACTCTTCAGGCATTTTTACAATACAACCTAAAGACACAGCACAATCTATCTAATTGATGCAATCTATACAACATATCCGGAATAAATTGAATACCTATTACTTCTGAATAGTTACTTTTGATATCTTCCTATTGCAACATTTTACTATAAATTGATTTTATACATATTGGTTATTTGCACATCTCAACAGTACATTATTGCAATAATGAGCATTACATTTACATCCGATGATGATTTACTGCAACTTCAAACTGAGTTGGCTGATATTGGTAAAGGAAAGGCCAAGTTCCGAGCAGCAGCACAGAGTGTCATTGCTGCCAACAGGATGTACAGCCGTCGATCGTTCCGTAGAGTTTCTGTCCGCGAGGTATTGAAGGAAGTAGTCGAAGAGGAAGAAGGAGGAGAGGAGTATGAGAAGAATGTAACTGGCCCAAAAGATACAGTGTCTGCCGATAAGATTGATCGTGCCTATGATAATACTACAAAGAAGGGCAAGCCCAATGGACTCTTTCGTGCTTGTATGGAAGCTATACGATCGTCTCATCACGAGGCTCGACAAATCAGAACGGCATTAATACTCGTTGGTCTATTCACCGATCCTGAATTATATAAGGAGTGGTTATCTGTCTTCTATATTGTTAATCTCGAATTAGAAGAAAAGATGAAATCTGTCGAGTTTGAGAAATCTCTTTGTGATGAAGAGTTAAGAATACTCAACGAACTTCAAGATCTTGGTAACAAATACTACTTTTCAGAACTGTATGAACAAGATTTGCAACTCTTGTGGGGCGTATCAACACGTGAGAAGTTATTACAAAAGGTTGATTCATGCCTCTCTAACAAACCAAATGCAAGGGAGTATAGATCTATTGTGAAGGGTATGTCAACAGCGTCAGAGCTAGCTGGTGCGCTCTTTTGTTTGTGGGGAGTATTTATCGTGGGTGGTGGAGCAATGGCAAGACAGCGTGCCCTAAAGATGTGTGGTGAAGATGGTGTCAATGTATATAAGAATGTGTCAGGTCCTGGGCGTGAGAAACGCAAGGCTTCTTTCATCGAGCTATGGGATGGCTTAGCAGATGATATTGATACCACTCAATTCAAGGAGATTGAGAAATCATCTGATTTGTGCATGAAACTCATGAATGCAACAATCAAAGACTTAAGTGCTAATCCGTGGTGGCTAAAATACGTGACCGTCTCAGCGGTGGCTATCGTTGGAGGATCAATCGCTATTGCTGCCGCTTTCCTGCAAAAGAAGAAATGATTCTGAATAAGCTCTTGAGATTCTCTATAAAAGCTTTAGTGTCTACTCATAAATATATATAATCAGAGTCTTTCTTGTAAAATAGTTCTCTTCTCCCTTTCTTGCTTTTGGAAAATAGAACATAAATATGCCTATACCTCTGATGAATAACCAAAATATGCATACTTTCAAACAGGGAACACATGATATATCATCTTGGAGATGTGTGTTTTTCTCTATCTCTCTCCGCTCTCATACTTTCAAACAATAACACGATATAACATCCCTTGGGACGTGGGTGTTTACTTTCTTGACCCCTTTCTACTTTCATATAATATAGAAAGGAAGAGGTACGTGGGTCAAGTCGGTGCATCTTGTACAACAAGGGCACGTTACAGTACAATCGGTTTCGAACGAGTCTAGTTCAACCTCGCTTGTATTACACAACTTGGATGCATCTCCATTGAGATTGTTGCCAGCCAAGTTTAGGACGACTTATATAGAAGGATATGTTAGGCTATCGAGACCCGTCAGTGAATAGACATACAAAGAAGAGACTCACCCAAGCTATCTAAACTAGAAAAGGCACTGAATGGGATATCTCCTTCAAGTTCATTTTCACTCCTTTATGTATAGATGCACATCAAGAGATGAAATATTAGTCCTCCGTTTAGTTCACAAAAGATTACAAACACACGCAAGGCATAGAGACAGACTTACAACTTCAATACTTGTAACTCTTTCAATCTACCGACATCCTCACTCAAACTGCCACTAATTCTATTCCTTTCCACATTCAATACTTGTAATATATCCAGCTCTCTGTAGAACTCAATTGGAAGTTCACCTACAAGATTATTATCAGATAGCGCTATCTCAGTAACTGCATGATATGCATCAGCATCGATATACTCATGCCAATCAAATATCTTTGGTGCATCATCACATGTTAAGCCGAACCAAGTACATTCATGTTCGTAATTCAAGAACCTGACACCATCAGTGCCATCTTCATTCAAACACTCTCCAACTTCTTTATCACCGTCCTGATCAGTAAACAGATGCCTATCAGCCGAACAGTTACTCCAGCCATCACCATTCAATGAGTAATACAAAGCAGCCATGATATATCGTTGCTTAATTCGCATAATCTCCAACGTTCTAATCTCTACACTGCCTCCTTCGACTAAACGTACAGATGGTTGACATAGTATTGCATCATCATAATGCACTAGCCATACGAATGCATTATATAATGGTCCTGTTTGACTAACTAAACTTTGTTCAGGGGTTGATACAAAGCCACCGATTAAATGTAGAAAAGAGTTTGATCGAGAGTGAATGGTTGACTTGCACTTTTGTTGAATGATTGATTTACGTTGTTTTAATGTGTAGGGTGGTTTAGTCTCTAATCCTTTAGTAGGCGAGTATGAAGTTGTACCGCCATCTATATCAAAATTGGCAGGTTCAAGATTGGGAGTGGGTACTGGTTCAGATTCATCGGTTGTAGGAAAGGGAGTAATGCCATTGTTTAGTGTTGGCGATGGAGCGTTACTACCCTCGTCAGTGACATCATCAGTCAACCACACATCATCTAGACTACTCAATCCATCATTTTGTCCTTGTGCATCTTCTTCTTCGTTATTCTCATCTACTACACTCTCAACATCGTCTCCATCTGATGTACTGTCCTCAACATCACTCTCATCTCTATCATCAGTTGTATCATCTAACAAGATTTCATCAAGTATCAACTCATTCAACGATGGGCTATCTATACTATCTGATTTTGTAGGTGCACCATAATGTAATGAAAGCATATCAGTGGTATACCCTTTAGCTGATTTAGAATGATATGTTTTGGGTGATTTGGTATAAGATGATTTGCTAGACTTTGTTTTACTCGACTTGTGCAATTTAGTACCCTTTGCAGCTTTTGAGGAATGATATTGTTGTTGACCAGTATGTGTTGATCGATATGTCGTTTTATCATCTGCTTTTAGTTGTCTTGAACTTGTTAGACTGTTGTTAAGAGGTGTATACAATAGCTGCTGGTGGTTTATATTAGATATACTAGATTGTTGTTGTTGCAATTCATGGGTGTTTGGCTGTTGCAATGATATAGATGAGGTGGAGGAGGCCACCACATGCACCACTACACATGAAAGGATGACAATGAGATTGGTAATTGTCATGATATTATAGTGTTTGTATGTTCAGAGGAGTACTAGCATATAACTTCACTTGCAAATTAATAATGAGATGATATTGGCTATTTGCCAACGACTCTTCATTTAATACAATCCATGGCTGTCTGGCTGTAGAATAATGTATGTGTTTGGTGTTATTAATTATGAGAGTGTTTGTTGAGTCTAAAGTCTAAAGAAAATGAAAATGGTCGCGAAAGGTATCCTTTATTTCGCCCTCTGATTTTATTTGTTTAGTTGTTCAGCGACTGCCGATGGTTAGCAGTAATGCAAAGGATGGGAAAGCCAAATATAGCAAGTCTATCACTCAATCTCGACGGATGTCGATTTGGTGATGAATTTCGGCATACTCGGCAACAGACAACAGAGAATACAAAACGCCAACAGTTTGACAGCAAACAACTGCAAAGTAAAGCAAACTCAAATCAAGTAGAGAATTCACACCCCAATCAACCTGATATACAACAAAACAATACACAATTAGGTTCACCACTATCAACATATCATTCCAATCATCAACCACAATATACCTCTCTAACCTCACATCATCCTTCACACCAAAATAACAATTCAGAACCGCCATCACCATTAGGGAATACATATCGACATGAAGGATTATCAATAGGTATTAACTTCTTACGATGTAACGGTATTAATAATGGATCATTATGTATTGATGATTTAATTATTGAAGATTGTGTTGGACGAGGTGTTTGTAGTAGTGTTTGGAAAGCTAGACGAAAAAATACTACTACTAATAATAGAAAGGTAGAAAGTGTAGAAGTAGATGATGTGGTAGATGGTATACAAAATATAGAGCTACAAGATAATAAGAAAGATGATAATGCCGCTAATGTGCAGAAGAATATAGAATTACAGCAATCAACAACAGCATCATCAATATATGCATTAAAGATATTTCCACTCCATGATCCAACAAAACGTTCAATGTTAATACGTGAATTAAAATTATTATGTACATTTAAATGTGATTGTTTAGTTGAATTAGAAGGTGCATTTTTAGACAAGGATAATGGTAATGGTAATGGTGGATATGGGAATAATGTTACCTTGGTATTGGAATATATGGATTGTGGTAGTTTAGTTGATTTGATGAGTAGTAGATGTAATAATGTTGATAATGATAACGCGGACGATATTATTGGCAGTCCAAACCAAGGAGACATCAAGTCAACAGCAACATTACCAACAACACCTGGTACACCATTATTCTGTAATTTATCACCACCGCAAACTGCTACTGACAATGGTAAACACAGAAAAGTGCCCGAGTATGCCGTGGCAGCTATTGCTTATCAAATATTATGGGGTTTATGTTATTTACATTATGAGGGTGTTTTGCATAGAGATATCAAGGTAAGTAACATATTAGTGTGGTGTTAGAATTGGGTGCTTCTATCTCAAGATTGCGTTGCTGTTACTAACTCATTCCTCTTCTAATACACTCTCTCTCAGCCAGCAAACATTCTCGTTTCCTCCTCTGGCAAAGTCAAACTAGCCGACTTTGGTATAGTTTCCAAACAACAAGTCACTGATACGATTGATGGTACGATTATGAATCATACAGTTGTTGGTACTACACGATACATGTCACCTGAACGATTACGAGGGAAGGTATATACACGATCAAGTGATGTATGGAGTGTAGGGTTAGTACTGTTGGAGATGCTTAGGGGTGATAGTCCATTTGAGGATGTTTCATCGGTTGTAAGTTTGTGACTTTCTTTTGAACAACCTGTTTTGCTTTTGCATCAGTCTTACAAGTTTTTATGTTCATATCAACTAGGTTGAGCTCGTACAAACATTGGATGAATGTAATATGAGTGAATACATACCAGGCTCGACTAGTGATGGACTGCAAGAGATACTACTTGGATGTCTTGCCCATTCTCCTCGTGAGTATCTCCATCATATAATACGACTTGAATATTTTTTGAATCATTCTTCTTATATATCTTTCATTTCATATATAAAAGACAAGCGTATCCCTGCATCAATCCTTCTATCGTCACCCTGGTTTGACTTCCATGAGATATCTAATGTAGAGGATGCTTCTTCACTGATGATGGTATATTTTGATAGTGCAGGAGGATAATGAAGGCTTGTGGACTAAGCCATAAGTTAGAGAGGATGTTGGAGCTTTTCAAACATCAGCTCCTTCACATCTATGTGTATCAATATGGTATGACGAGAGAGACGAATAGAGATGCTGATGCTATCTGATAACAAAATGCCATGAGATATACCTAACCTAATCCAATATTGAATTATGGTGCCTATATACCATAGGCCTGGAAGAAATCTCTTCGCAAGGCATATCTCCTCATGTCAATTTCTAAGGTTGGTGTAGTTGGTATAATATCGCTTTCCAACCCATGATCTCTAAGTTCTGCTTCGTAGCATTCATCAGGAGCAAGATGCGGAAGGCCATCATCAAAGAGTATCAATTCACCTCGTTTAACTTCTACCCAGTCTTCATCATCTGTCAGGGGCGATGTCGCTATAACAGCCACTCTATCGTCCTCTTTTGTTCTAGTTGCAAAATTTATTGTATAGTCACAATCAGCCAGGTGTGCTGTTCCAAAAGGCGGTTCTCTAACCAAGTAGTTTAGCCCATTCCATACTTCAGAACCTTCTCTAGCCCCTGGCCACGAGTATGCAAATTGTATATGTGGTCCACATCCCAATAAAAAGTTTAGTATAGTTGTTCCCTCATATTCTGCATCTAAAGCTACTATTTCATTACATAATGACTGAACAGCCGAATGCAGTATCGGTAATGTTGGAAGTACATCGAATCTTGCCCTCAATGCGTTCAACAGGGCGCAGAACATTGCCTCACTGTCAGTAGCACCAATAGGATTGTAAGGTCTCTCTCCTGTATCTTCTATACCAATGCTTTTACCAATCCAAGGTATCTTAACACATGATTTGTTCACTTTATTACTCATCTTTGGTGCATTAATTGATTGACAATCTAATACTTCTTCTGATGATGCAAATTGTTTTCTATCAAATGCTGATACATCTCCATTATGAGCAAAGCAAAAGCTAATTCCCCACATCTCTCTCTGGAATGGATGCACGTTGCACGCGGAGAGGTAAACATAGCATATGTTAGTACATGTGGGTAAGGGCAAGCAAATGAATGCAATGGAGGGACAAATGAAGTAGCCAAATCACCAAGACTTCACATTGAACACACATATGCACATGATAAAACAATACAAACGCGGACTTTCCTGGAAAGGATGTACGTTCTCTAATTTCACTTCACCTCTAGTTGCATATCTTATGTCTATTGTATTCAAAAGATGGTATTTTATGAGTAGATGGATATGTCATACTGCTAACACAACATATGAACATATTATACAAACACACTCACGTGATACCATATTCAATGTTTTAACAGGATTCTGCTGTAAGAAATCTGCTAATAAAGAATCTGCTGCTGGATCAGAGTCATGGAAAGCTCTCAATCCCCGTCCGTCATAGAAACACAACCCCCAGCCATGACTATGTACATCTGGAAGAGCGCGTTCAACCGTTTATGAAGATGAAGAGAGATGATATGAACTTATGTTAGCGTATATGAAGACAGATAAAGGTCAAATGAAGCACTCAAAACTTCATATTGAACACATACATTCATAAGATAAGACAATACTAACGCGGACTTTCCTGTAGCTCCACCTCTCATTGCAAATCCTCTAAATGAGAAAGTGAAATCTGTTAATGCAGCACAATTCATACCCATTAGTTGACACATTGATAATTGAGTGCATGATATCGTTTTTATTTTGGCTGTTGCAAATGTAATTGATTGTTGATATTGTTGTTGGGTGGTGAAGGACATTGAAATAATTGGTAGCGTGAAGAATAGAAAAAGAAGTAACATAACTGATGGCTTATTAGTATTGATACCAGCAAATAACATCATATCGTCGTCCCACTACACCTCATACTACAGTCATAATTATGGCGCTGCAAATATGAGGTCGATACGTAGACCATCATAAAATTAAAGGAACTACCCTATTCAGTGTAAAGGTCGGGCGGTCTACATATTGACTTATTATAGTACAATATGCATCCCCACGAGACGCCGTTTCGATATGATAATGCACTGATATCATCATGTGCATCTTCTCACTTGGCATATAGCATAAAGAGTCATTTAGATGGTGAACTAAAGAGTTATGATAAAAGTGCACCGACATTTGATTGCAAATCATTATTTCAACAACATGCTATACATTATAAACGTCCTACATATACTTAATAATGAGGAAGAACAATTTTGGAATATGTGGGAAGTTGGTAATGATACATCAAATGTCAATATCAAAATGAGTTCTCGAACGGAGGCATTCCTACACAGTGTACTGTTTGTTCATGAGCATAATACTAATAATGCAGATAAGACACACAAAGTTGGATTAAATAGATTTTCAGATATGAGTTCACATGAGTTACCTCTCATGCCGCAGTCTCCTACAACCAGTACCAATAGTGATAACTTTGACCCACTACAATCAACACTAAATTCTTTCCTACCTCATTACAAGTCAAAAGGACAACATAATCCAGTATTTACTCCAATAGATGATGATGAAACTATATTAAAGTTTGGCAGGACTATCAATCAACTACAAGAAGGAAGTGATATACCAAAAGAGAATGTCTTTCAAAGAATGAGAGACTCATGGTGGTGGTTAGGAGGTGGTCATAATGAGATAGATGATACCACAGCCAATCCATGAACACGACATTCCAGAAAGAAGATTATAAAAAAGTCAAAAGACAATTCATCTCTTCTTGACAAACAGAATAAGATGGGTGGATTAACCGAAGATTCAGATAATAACAAGTGGTTACATCATTTGAATTGGGCAACAGCCGACAATCCCGATGGGGTACCGATTGTTCACGAGGCTATGGATCAAGGTCTATGTGGTTCATGCTGGGCAATAAGTGCTACAGGAACTCTTGAGGCTTCAATAGCACGAAATATGGCATATATTTCTTACGAGGATGCATATTCCTTTGCTTCCTCTCAGAAACATAGTGACGAGCAAAATATGGATCCACAACTGTTTGCGGTAGCAGCGGCACAACAAATTGAACAACAATCGATCAATACTGCTGACTTATCTGTGCAAGAGCTTGTGGATTGTGATACTAGGTATGATCAAGGCTGTGCTGGAGGCAACCCATTACTTGCATTCTACTTTTTGCATAGATTTGGAGTCACATCTACCAAGAATTATCCGTACACAGGAACAATGGGTACTTGCAAGTATCACAAAGTTGATCAACCCATTGCTACAGTTAAGACTTGGGGTATCCTCACACCAAACCATGAAGATAATATTGAAAAAGTGGTTAGATACATCGGGCCAGTCGCCGTTGGTTTGATCGGGGCAGATCCTTCATTCCTATCATACGAATCGGGTGTCTTCACAAGCACCAAAGGAAAAGAAGGAAAGTGTGAAACTTCACAAGCAGATCATGGTAAGTGGTACATCCATTCTTTAATTGATCTATTTTTTATTCATAATTGCATCTCATTTGTGGCACATTCTTAAACAGCAATGTTGATTGTTGGATATGGCGAGGAAGTATCAAAAGATGGAAGCGTACAGCGATACTGGATTTGTAGAAACAGGAAAGTCCGCGTTAGTATTGTTTTGTCATGTGAATTTATGTGTTCAATATGAAATCTAAAACCGTATACACTAACATAAGTTACTCTCATCTCTCTTCATCTTCATAAATCGTGAAACGCGCATCTTCCAGTTGGGGAAGTGGCTGGGGTGAGAACGGTTATGTCAGAGTGGCACGCACAGGCGGAAAGAAGGGCCATCGTGGTGAATGCGGAATAGCACGGTCTCCTAGCGTTGCTTTAGGAGGAATGTTCACTAAGGACGTACAACTAGATTCAGGCGGAGAGTATGGAAGTAATCATAGTGGGGAGAAGGAGGACAGCCAAAGCGACAATCTATACTCTGGTAAATCCACAATGATTGCACAGGCTTCATCTGAAATACAAAGTTCCGTTCACCGACTCAGGTATAAGATTGGATTCATACAAAAGGGGATATTGATGTCAACAATTGATGGAAACGAGAATAGAAAGGATGGGTTTACAATATCATTTGCAGGTATACTGTTGATCATGGCAGGGCTACTCTTATTGAAACAAACGTTCCAAAAAAGAAGCTGCCGTCGTCCAAGAGAGGTTTTAGAAGAAACTAATCTTGAAAGACACGAGAGTAATGGAGACTCAATTAGGGCGCTTATGAATGGTACACAAGGAGATTTGAGACGAGATAGACATCAAACAACATCAAGCCATGCAGAACGGATACATCTATTAGAGGATAATAGTGGTATATTATACACTTAAGATGTCTCTTATTAAGCTTAAGGATTAAAAGACATTTTTACCCCCACAATATATACCGACATAACACCGAAAGATTCTAAAGATTTAACAATGATTCCTCGATACCCTCTAAGCTATTGACAGATAATAAGAATGTTGAAGCGTCACTGATACGCCTATTTTGCATACGCAATAGTGACGACTTCCTCGTGAGCATCTTTCTCTTTCGGGAAGCAAAGTTTGTCTCCGCCAAGGCAACTTCTTGATCAACTAGATTGTTAAAGATGGTCTTCAACGTATCCATTGTATAGACTTGATCTGTATCCTCATATGCCACCTTCATCAGCTTTAAGCCAAGGATACCCATGCTATCCCGAACAAACGCCTGCAATTCATCCCCTTCGACACCAAAAGCATCAAGCTGAACGCCGAGGAAATGGAAAACCACATACTGAACCATGCCACACCACCCTAATATGTTTCTGAAGATGACAGCCATCTCTTCTTGTGTCTTCCCTGCTTCCATCATTTTAGAGGTATAATCATCCAATAATGTTGTGATATACTTATCAATACTCTCTTCCCGATATCCATTTAACATATGCCCCACCAAACAACCAACCGGAGCGGCAATTGCGCCTCCAATGTCTTTACCAATCGGTCCCACAATCGCCGTTTCCCAATCACAGAGCACAATCAATCCCTCTGGACCAAATTGTTTAAGTTCGGCGATGGAAGGCTTGGATTCCACTAAGATATTAAACACATGTGCATCAGAATGTATAAGGCAATCACGTTGATCAAGATTATCAATATTTGCCTGTAATATCTTTAGGAGTGCTTCTTTTCCAACTTCCTTACAATATCCCTCGGTACGATCTTTTGTAGTTTCTTTTGAACATACTTCACCGGTAGTACTTTTGACAAACTGTAATAAACCAACCATTGCAGGCTTTACTTGTTCATTAAAGTCATCATCAAAGTCGTGCTTGATATTATGCAACTTAGCAAGCGTATCTGCCAATTTCGGAGCGATACGTTCATCAACGGCACCATCGGCAAATTGATTACCAAACTGCTCCGATGCTTTTGACCATTCAGTAATTAACAACTTTGCCTTTTGATCATTATGCTGTACATCTAAACATACCAATGGCTTTACTACACAATCAGGTACATGATTACTCATTAACTTTTGCATCTCATATTCATTTACGGTACGTTGTAAATCGTGATGGGTGTCGGGAGACCATAGTGCATATTCAAAACTTAGTTTTGCAAATACACAAATGTCGGGATCATCAGCGACATATACCTTGTAGGCATAGTTTGTGATACCACCGGATAGAATAGTTGCATCAAGTGTTGAGTTACCAAGATGTGGTATTGATTCTTTTGCAATTGTTTCAATAACTAACTTCTTCTTTGCGTCCTTATCCTCTGTAAAGTCTTGGGTAGAGATACTGCTTGACATGTTGACGTACTTATATTCAATTTGCAATATAATTTTAAGTAAGTTGTTGTACGACTCGTATTGCAATATAATCCAGTAAGTTATTGTTGTAAGTATAATTGTAGTAAGTCGGTATGTTCACTGTATTATGGGAGAATAAAAGAGTTCACAGTTATGGGCGGGTCTACGGTTGAAGTCGTCGTTTCTTTATGTCAAAAAGATATTTTTTTTTCCTAACTCATACTCATCTCCCATCACCACCACTCTAGATGAGATTGCCCTACTATGATGCATACTAAACGCCACTTATTCACATGCTATGCTGCATCTATGTCAAAGACGACTCGTCATGGCAGTCATACAAGTTATTTATCAGCGGCGGCAGCGTTTAGCAATCATTACAAAAATAGTGCACATCATATGCACAAATTTCATAACCCATCACAAATTCATGTACAAAGCTTTGGTTCAAAGTCATTTCAAAATCAGTTCCTCAAGAATACACAGACGAAGAGTAAAGTAGATGATAATACCGACACAGGTAATGATACCCATGATACTAATAATATAGATGATGAATATGAAGAAGAAGAACCAGATGATTACAACTATCAACCATCAAATGAAGATATCAAAACAACAAGTTTAAATTGGATTAAAAAGGTAGTAATAGGATATAATTTATGTCCATTTGCAAACCAACCATTACAAGAGAATAAATTAAAAGTATCAGTTGTTCGTGGTAATGATGATGAATATGTTGCCGCAGCCGTGGTATATGAATTGATATCAAGATCGGATGATCAACATGATGGAACAACAGTAGTGGTAGCTCCAGAGTTCTATCCTGATGATTTTCATAGATACATGTCATTAATACAATTAATAGAAGAAGATGTAATGGATGAACATGATTTACACGGACTAGTACAAATCGCGCCATTTCACCCGCAGTTTGAGTTTGACGGCAGTGGATCAAATGGCATTGACAATTTTACTAACCGATCTCCATATCCCATGTTCCACATTTTAAGAGAGAATGAAGTTACAAATGCGGTAGAAAAGTTGGGAGGTGATGCTAGTAAAGTATGGAGTAGAAATATAAAGTTATTAGAAAGTATGAATGAACGATGGGGAAGAGAGGGAACTGAGAGGGCAATGAAAGGAGAGTATATTGAAGGGATTGATGATTTATTAAAAGAGGTGAAGTTATCTACTTATACAGACAAGGATGATGATGAAAGGTGATCAAGACAAACTTAAAGAGCCAACAAAATGCAAGAGAGAGGTTACTTTACAATCTCATTACTTTAATGAAGCTCTGATCCTTTCTTTTATTTCATACCACGGTTCACTCTTTTTTAGTGACAATCTCTCCACGGATCATTTTCTTCTCTTCTCCCTTTTCACTCTCTGCACTAGGAGGGCCGCATTTCCAAACACCGTCATTATCATCATAATGTACACATTTACCATCACTGTCACAGCCATTCCCATTGTATCCACATCCCACATAGATACAGGCGGCACTTTAAAAGAAAGATATCAACATTATATAGGTTAAGTAAGTTGTAAGTTTAGTAATCAACAACAGTCATTAGAATCCCGTTTCTCTGCCCGTACTTACTCAAGATTATTAATATCTGGAACAACACCGTCATTGCAATAATATCCATCTCCATAAGTCAAAGGGATACCACTATAATACACTGGAAAGTCATCCCTTGCGCTACTACCAACATGAAAAGCACTACAATCTGGGTGAATGTAAGCGCACTCATATTCAGTATTTGGTGTATTCATGTAGTTTTTACAGTCTTCACTACATGCTGTTGCAACTTGCACTACTGATGCCGTCACCGCCACGATGACCATCGCTGATGCTAATGAGGAGATTTTCATGTTGTTTATATAGTAATGAAATAGTGTGAGATAGGGGGGTTGCTTGAATTGTTGAAACAAATCTTTTCCATGTAATGATGTAGTGCGAGGCATGAACGTGTGTTGTCTCAAAAGATACTCACTCCATCAAAACATCAATCGAATGTATGTACACAACTCCAGTGCTCCCCTATCTATGCAGAACTTATGCCAAACATTGATAACAGTAGTCTATCAAACAGATCATTCATCGGAATAGTGTGAGATACCACACTTGAGAGACATGCTCCATAAAGATGATAACTGCGACTTACTTTTCAAGATACCCGAAGAAGATACCCCTGCCTTTTAATCACACATCACAATCTCTACAAACTTATAATGATCATTGGTGACTATGGTATGGAGGGCATCAATAGAGGTACTCACCGATGGAAGTGAACTAACCGAACCTGTATTATTTCTCACCATACGTCGATACAACGATAGTACTACTACCAAAGAACACATCAACATTGCAAATAAAAATAATGATCAAACTGACACAGGAGTTGATATGGATTACATCTATTATGAACAACACAATAACTCCGAACAATCTATAGATAATGATACAGACGAAGGGACAATAATTGCCCGATATAATCTAACTGGTATACCATCATTAACGGGCCGCATATCTGCTGATCAATCATATAAATTATTGCAAGGAGGTGCCTTTAAGGCGATACTAATTCCTTCATTGATTAGTTTGTCTCCTTTTGATAATGACAATGATAATAATAATGATGTGATATATAAGAATAGCATGAGAAATGCAAGTTTGAGTGGTTTGCCATCCTTATTTCTAAGTCTGATACAATCCGGGTATAAAGTAGCTCAACCTTCTACAACATCTAAACAAAACACAATCAAAGGGGATTCTTCTGATTCTGCACCCGAGATTGACGACAACATACCTCAATCTTCTGGTGGATATGGTGATATATCAATAATAGGTCCAAGAGGTATTGGTAGTACAATTGATGGTATATTAGATACAATGTTTGGTAATGTCAGGAGACGACCGTCTATTCGTATATGTGAAGTGCCAACTGAGAATGGTATTTGGTTTGAGGTATATGTTGATTCATATATCAAGATATGGGGACAGAGTGTTCACCATAATTCATCTGAAAGTATAAATGTTTCTTCAAATAGAGGAGAAGTCAATGAAGACTCAGCATCGTCATCATCTGATGAAGATTCTAGCGATGAAGAGAGTGAAGAGGAAGAAGCTGGAGGCGATAACAACAACCTATCATCTTCAACCGAGGGCTATTCAATAATATATATTGTCATGCTGCTTCCACAAAAGACCAAGTATGGGAGCGGAGAAGGAGGTAGCTATTCTTTTGCAATCATACCAAGAGATCCATCACAACGACAGAATGCTTTACAGACACTTCGTAATCTCCCACAAGAGATTGTATCTAATCGGAAAGACTCTACATTATTAGACTTTATACTGCACCTTGATCCACCGATATCTAAAGCTAGTAGTGATAAAGAAGCAGGGGATATCCTCAAAGAGCCATATAGTAAACGCCAACGAACAGAATGCGCAACAGATAATAAAAGCTTGAAGAAAGTTCCAGAACATGAAATTGAGGTACCATCATGGATCAATAAGGTTACAAAACATCATTTAATTACAACTCCCAATCATAATAGTATTGATGAAGGGATACTCGTTCGGGCGCAACAAAGATCAAAGCTACTGAACGACTCCCTACCATTTGCATTCCCACTTGCTTCAAATCATTCAAGTGTAAGACAAGACGACCATGATCGAAATCAATATACTACATTAGCATATGGATTGAGATCATGTACATCAATTATACTAAATGGACGGAGCAAAAGTGATACAAAACAACCATTTTCATTCCTTTCTCGAGTCGAGAGTGTCAACAATCGATGCTATAAAGATAGCTCAACATCAACTCAGAATGATGAGGCCAAAGATTCTATGGCTAGAGTTGATCATGAAAGCATGGTTCAATCTGTAAATCGCTCATTCTATGGCGGACAATGTTTCTGCGGCAAATGTGATATTGCAACTGTTAGTTGTAATACTGATGGAAATGAGATTGACTTGGATGACAGTGATTCAGACGAATCTCAACCTAGCAAGAAGGAGGATATCAAGATGCCTACTCACGATGCCATTGATGTATCCTCACCTCATATACTGATATTAGGCACGGGATGTGCTACTCCATCTCCATTGAGAGGAAGCAGTGCATATGGTATCTTGCTACCAACTGTATTGGACGATGGAACATCATCGTTAGTCCTGGGGGGCATATTGGAATGTGGTGAGGGTACACTAACAAGCCTACTTCGTCATTTACCATCTCTTCATGGCACCAGCAACAAAGATACATCAACGCTGACGTCTCTTGAAAAGCATTTAAGCCACGTTAGTTTCATTTGGATTTCACATGCACACTTGGATCATTATGGAGATTTGCCAATCGTAGTACAAGCAATCATCAATGCCAAGCAAAAGTGCAACCGTATAAACCATCAAGAACCAAACAAATTGTTAGTCATCGCTCCATCAAAGGTGCTCAAGTACTTGAATATTATGCTCAACAAAACAACAACAACAAGAAGTAGTATTAGAAGTTCATACAGGCAGTTTTATGTAGGAGTTACACACAGGGAAATACAGTACTCTCCATTTGCAAGACATTTAATCTCACTTGTTACAGAGTATAAGCTGCCCAGACAAAGCGGGCAGATACAACAAGAACAAAAGCCTCAGTATAGTCCCTTTCAAGCTCTCCAAAATGTAGAAGTTGAGCACTGTCGGGAAGCATTTGGGTTAGTATTGACATTAAATGTTCCTACAAAACATACTCATAATCATATACAATCTACAGACACATCAAGATTTACACTATGCTTTAGTGGTGATACAAGACCATCAATACAATTTGCAAAGAAGTGCCAATTGTATTTATCTCCATATCCTATCAATCTATTGCTACATGAAGGGACATTCCTACATGATAATCAAGGTCAAGCGGAAGCAGCTCGAAAACGACACTCAACAACAACCGAGGCCTTAGATATAGCCAACCACATGAATGTACAATGTTGTATACTTACTCATTTTTCACAAAGATATAAACATATATCAGTCCAAGATGTAGTCAAAGATATCGATTCCAGTTCATATCCATTCTGTTGGGGCGTTGCAATTGACGGGTTGATGATACCATTGACAAAACACGCACTTTTGAATGTGAACACACTGAGCAAATGTGTAGACAAGCTCATACTGCAATCAGATACATAATACATAAAAGGTGAATATTCACTACTTATATACAAGCTAGCTAAGCTTTTGATGACCCCATGTCGTAGGTAGTTCGCAACTAAGGCTAGAATTGTCAGTCATCTAACTGAGAGAACTTCCAATATGATCTACGTATCCCTTTGTGTTCTGATAAGTGTAAGTTGACTTCTTGGATGTTAATGGACGCCGTTTCCTTATCTCATTAGCCATTCGTTGTTCATTCATTAGTTGTTGTAGCTGTAGATCTGATCTACGCTCAGTAGTAGTAGCCGCCGACTTAGCCTCCTCTTCTTCTACTACTTCCCTCCTAACATGTTGGGAATGTAAACTAGCCTTAATCTTAGCTCGTAGTTCAACCTCTTGACGTTCTGCTTCTAGATCTACTTCTACCAGTTTCTTCTTCCGTGAGCGTCGTTTATTGGCTGGCTTTGGTTGTTGCACCTCAGCAGCTGATGCATTCTTATTATTATTATTGATAATGGCCTCCAATCTACTTTTTTCCTTTTCCAACATGTTAATCCCATCCTGATGTCGAGCTGCCGCTAAGTAATCTCTTCTAACAAAAGCTTCATTATACAAAATACGTTTTTCTTCTACCCTATCATTAATAATACCAATCAACCGTATAGTATTTGTATTGTCAGCAACTTGATTATATTGTTGTGGTGCAGCCGCCTGATGAGTTTGGGTATTATTTCCGCCCCGTAGTGGTACTACCTCTTCATAATGAGTATTATTGTTGATTTGTAATGTTGGATCAACCAAATCACCACTTGGATATGTTTTGTCAAGGGTTGATAATTCATTGAATGCCAATCTTTGAATGTTACGTTTTCTTATTTCTTCAACAATATCCTGGTGTAATAGAAATGGATCTAATCGATGAACATCTCTTTCTAATCCTTCCAATCCGCTGTGTAAAGTGTTATATTATAAGTTTTTATACAATATGAGTGGTGGACATCACATTAAAATAAATTAAAATTAAACAATATACTCACATGCGGACGGCGTCATAAAAAACTGGCGCCGTAGTACCAAGTTTATAGTTGGCAATATCATTGGCTGTACCATCAAGATGCAGAGTATAATGTACAGGTGGTGCATTGGTATAATATTTGGCAATATCGTCGGGTGTGCCATTTCCAACAGTATACTGATCTGATTGAATGGGTGCAGCAGCAGTACTACGAGGAGATTCTGTACATGAATTATTATCATGAGTGGCACTGCACGTATTACTTCCCGTTAATCCTCTTCTTCCGTTAATATTTAATCCTGATGTAAAATTCATTATTTAGTTGATAGAAGATATATAAAGTTTATACCAGCTTGGATAATATTATTATGATATCTTCACTCTTCACGCAGTATGTCATTTATATTGGCAAGGTCTAGTTTATGATGGGTCTACGTATTGACCTAACCCTACGATACATAGTACATAATATTATAATATAATACTCCTCTCTTGAAACCTTCTATGATCAATATATACAACATATACAACATATATAACAGTGCTATAGTTGCAATATAATATCACACTTTCGGGGACACCAAACACGACGAAACAGACAAAGATAAACTCGATCTACAGAGTTACTCCATTGCAATAAACAAATCAAGATAGGCCTATTACTTACACACAACTTAATTAACATCATCCACACACAATGTTACGAAGAAGACGTAGTTCTACTGGTACCGTTCCAGGTAGACGTTCAAGTACACTCTCCATATCATCATCATCACCTCCAACATCGGACGACGATGATACTACCACCGATCACCTAATTAACGACGATGATGATATTAATATCACTCCACTTCCACAAAAACTTGTAGGCATTATAGGATCAGGAGTATCAGGACTAGCGGCAGCCAAAGCATTCTCATCACAAGGACATGATGTTGTTATATTTGAACGATTACCATCCATCGGTGGCGTATGGCATTCTAGCCGTAGTTACCCCGGCATTGAGACACAAAGTCCGAAGGATTTGTATCGTTTCACTGATATGGGGTTTCCAGAGAATTGTCAAGAGTGGCCAAGTGGTCAGGATGTTGTTGTAAGTTTCGTTTATTATGTATGTATGTGTATTGAATGATATCCTTTGTTGTTCATATCATATGTCAACATCTATCTATGCTCACATGATATGCTCACATGATATCTCACATCTCACATGATATGCTCAATGATACACACATAATCACACAGAACTATCTACAATCATATGCCGAGAAGCACAATTTGATGCAACACATTCGTTTCGGATCGACAGTCTTATCAATGGAGGAAAGGTTTGACGAGACAAAGGGAAATAACATTGGTTGGGTATTGCAAATCAAATCAGATAACGAATCAGAAGCATATTCAATGGAATTTGACTATGTTTGTGTATGTAGTGGCACATTCACAAACCCAAAGACATTGTATATCCTTAATAATATCCCAGATTATACCACAGAGATTACCACCTAAGGTTAGATAGGCTACTACTGCTATGGATAACAATGCTTTTTGTCAAAAAAAAAAGATATGGTATCCTTTCCAGCCACCAATCAACCTCGTATGTACGATAGACAATAACATTCAGTACAGCCAGGCAACAGCCACCACTACAATCGATTGCAAATTAAACAACAGATAACACGATGTAATAATAGGGTACTTGCCGTCTGCAAAAGAGCCTCGCAGAGCTCGCCGAGAGGCACCCGCGGTAGCGATTAATAATCAATACATAGAACACAACTCAACTAAATTGTTCGTTGCAGTAGTACAGATATGTATGCTTAACTTAATTGATAACATACACTGAAAAAGTCGCTAATCTATGTATACCTTTATCATATCTCAAGGTTTCTGTAACCATATTCAGTTGCCTATCTCCATCTCATTTGCCAACTGCATCAGATAAAATAGGGCAGTAGTGAAAGTATTGTGATCAACATTAAATAAAGTGATATTCACTAATGATGGGATTAAAAAAGAAAAAGTGATATTTGCTTATTGATATATTAATGGTTGAATTAATGATAAAGTATCAATACAGAAGACTAATACACAAAACAATAAAACAAATATCAACTGAATAAAGATTGGCGGTAAAAGTGTAAACATCGTGATAGTAGATGATTGGTAATTATGTGGCAATTATACAAAACAATGTGAAAACCATGTTAACAGTGTGAAAGTGTTAGTTCCTGAACCATTAAACCGTACGAACAGTGGCAATTTATTATGATAATCGAATACAGTACATATTGGAGAGGGTCTAATAGTGGACTGGAATGATGATAATAGAGGACAAGATATTCATGCCTCTGTTCAAGATATCAAGAATGCTGGTCCAAATGGTCTCGGGGTTGGAAATAAAGGCACAATCGATAAACCCGAGCGTATATTTACTTTGAAGATGTCTACTGGCAAGGAGAAGATCTCCCTGTCTAATAAAAAGAGACAGAAGATATTGAATGATGGGAAGGAAGATCATGCAGAAGCTGGTACGAGGAGGAAGGCTGTTGATGCAACTGATTCGCTTTATGTGATTTCTAAAGCTGATGAGGAAGGCAATATATTGCCTCCTTTTGCGAAAGCACGAAATATTGCTGATGTGTGATTAAAAGGCAGGGGTATCTTCTTCGGGTATCTTGAAAAGTAAGTCGCAGTTATCATCTTTATGGAGCATGTCTCTCAAGTGTGGTATCTCA
>Ga0214480_100371_pt1 | contig 22918 bp, 13 predicted proteins | sample M1_20Mar14CPVII9_3_FD_165042 | JGI IMG/M metagenome (GOLD analysis project Ga0214480, IMG submission 165042) | Marine eukaryotic communities from Monterey Bay, California, United States - M1_20Mar14CPVII9sort6BwellE17 | ecosystem: Environmental > Aquatic > Marine > Unclassified | place: USA... | reverse complement strand
TGTAAAGATTCTGAACTACAACCATACGTGGAGGGCGTGTGAGAACGTCATTGATAGTACATTTACCAATGTGATGCCGACTGGTTTGAAAGAGATGTGTAGAAGTAAATCATCTAAGTCAAAGCCTCATGATGACAATAATGATAGATCACAACAGAAGGGCTATGCAATGGTTTTCATATCGATCTTCTTTGGTGGTGTTGCCGTTGGAGTATTAATCTTCTGTTACTTGAGGTTTGATGTTAGCAGTGGACTGAAGAAAGTTAGACATTATATCAGTAGCAAATTGCAAATGTCTGATATGGACGGATCAAGGGAGCCTCTACTTGATACTATTATCTTTGAGACGGAGGATTCAAACACAATAGTTGTGTAGACGTAGTGTAGAGGAGTTTGAGTTACATCGTATGTGAATAAGAAACTAATTTCTCCAGTATCACAACCCTGAAGCGCCCATATACTGGATTCCCACTTACTATATGTACATTGGCATTCACTCGAGCTACAGGTCCTACCTGTGCACTTCCAACCCCCTTGGAGTTGTGTTGGTCATGTGACAATATGACTACATTCGCATTTTCCTTCGCATCAATTTGGAGTAAGAAATTTTAAGGTACGTAGAGATGAAAAGCCAGTTATAAGAGATGAAGCGGGATGTTACAATGGCTTGTATATATGGAGATAGTAGTATATAAAGTCGAGGTGTGAGTGCAAAGACTATTTTGCTACGGGTTGCACGTGTTGGTGAGAGAGGTGAGAAATTATGTGCACATCATGTGTACTTTTTACTTGCAGTCATTCTCTGGATTATTATATTATCTGATCCGCTCTGCCCATATCCTATAGTTTCGGGTAATTTTTATAACAGCTCTATGTTAAGATAATATAGGTGTCATATGAAGCGTATACTGCTTAATGGATGTGACAATTGGGATTGTATCTATGAGCTTATTGCTTGTTGTATGTGTTATTGTAATCAAAAAATATCTCATCCATCTTTAACTTTCATTGCAATACGATGTTTCTAAAATTAGAATGGATTGGTATTGAACTATGCGGTCGTATATTCCCAGTTGTATCGATAGTTATCAGGCGTAGACTATTATAGATCAACCCACACAAGCAACAACAATATGGCAAATTGGCATCAAGAAGATTATCATGAATTACCAGAGTTTCTACGCTTCAATAAGTATGGTGGAGTTCTCACACCAGGAAAGTCCGAGTTTGTGTTGTTTTATCATGTGATTTGGTGTGTTTGTATGAAGTCTTGACGACTTGACTGCTTTATTTGACCTTATTTTGCCTTTGTTGATTGCCCTTGCATGTCTTATGTACTTACATATTATAATCCCCTCTCTTTAATCATCATAAATTGTGATAACGCGCATCTTCCAGAGGAACGTGCTCATGTTGCGAAGACCAAAGGAGTTTGTTCGTCCTGTGGTCTATCAACACATAAAATTACACCATTTAGATCAATACCAAAAGATAATGAATTTGTAGAGAATGGCATATGTCTGAAATGCCACCCAGATCGGAGGAAGTGCAATAGAAATAATAGACCATCTCAGGCTACACGAATTGGTAATGGGAAGTCATCAAAAGTATTGGGTATAGATGATGACATATCATCACTTGTTCATTCCACAAAAATGGCTAAACGTATAAAGAATCGAGCAACCCATGCAAGAAAAGCAACTTCTGATGTATCACGACAAGTTCTTGCAAAATCATTGATAAAGAAAGACCAATCATTTATTGCAAACAATTCTCGGACATTATCTGACCCAGCTGCTACAAATCAGAGACAAACCATTGCTGATGCCAAACCGTGGAAATCTCTCAAAGATGCATTGCATCATAAGAACGATGCACGTTCTGTACGTTCTGTGAATAGACGAACAAGTAGACATGCTTCAGGCGGTAGTGGCAACTACCGAAGAAGGAGCTCCGAATCAGATATACCTGCTTTAAAGAAGGCAAAACTGAAACGATTATCACAAAGGAGCAAGACATTTGGTGATCACCCCAAGAAAGAATACACAATTGACGTTTGGGATATTGTAAAGGAGATGAGACTACATCCTAATAATCCACAACTACTAGCAGAGAAATGCAACGACCTCCGAGACAAGGCTATTAATCAGGCAGGCTCATTATATGAGCAAATAGATGTCATGAGAAGATTCCCAAATGAAAGTAAATTGCAAATTGCATGCATTGGGGGATTATGGAGTGTTAGTGCTGAGGGTGGGGATGACGGTAAAGCTGAAGTACGAGATGCAGGAGGTGCCGGGGATATAATTGCAGCCATGAAGTGTTTTCCTGATAATATAGATGTACTATCTCACGGACTAGGCACGCTTAGTTGTTTATGTTCAGGGTATGGAGGTCGGTCATATTTGGTCGATGACGAAGATATTGTTCTTCTACTTGAAAATATACTAAAGAGATTTGCCGATAAAGAAGGAGAAGAGAGAGGGCAGGTATTGTATTGGGTTCTCGTATGTCTAAATTCTATCATATCTGATTATGGCGATATTGAGATATTCTCCAATTATCAGGAGAGCCAACAACAGCCATTAGATACATTAGATACATCAAATAGAAGTACCGAAAGTTACAACTCCGTCCAATCATCATCATTTGAAGAATCAGGCAAAGGATGGGAGTGTGAAGGTTGCAGTATGCTAAATACAACTAAAGTGACGCAGTGTGAGATGTGTGGTAATGAACGTGATAGTCAGCAGAAAGAGAGTTCAACGCTTGATAAAGAAATACCAACTCAACATCAAGTAGATTATGATGCAGTAGAAGAGGAATGCAATGTCACGGAAAGGAGTAGAGATGCAGTTGCCAACAGTCAAATAATATCCCTCGTATTACAAGCGACAAATGAAGTTCCAGTAGATGGTATCACTTTAGAGCTGGCTCTATACTTTCTGGCACACTTTGAGGAAAAACAATGCGAAAGTCTCCGCACTTTATTGGCAGATGCTTGTAAGAGAGCTGTTCAGATGCCACAAGAAGCTTTCCCGATACTGCATCAGTTGGCATGTGCAATTCAATGCCTAACGATGAATTTGGAAGAGAGTGTTGGCGATCAAGAGACTGCTAAATGCTTTGCTGATACTGCACTGGACTCTTTGGTTTATGGTGCAGAGCGTCATTCATCCGATATTCCACAGTCTCCTAGACGAAGTAGTACAACACATTCAACTTCATCCTCAACTTACTCGACATCATCAGAAGCTGGTACTCGGATATTATATAAAGCAAAAGTTCAAGAAGTTTTCTTATCTTTACTTTCCAATCTACTATACTTCGGCAGTGTCAAGCTGGACTCTATAGACAGCGAAGATCTGTTAGACATTTGCTGCACTGCATTAGAGGACGAAGGATCGAGTGTTTTTCTTCTAACCGTATGCTATTGGATCATCTGGAGCATTATCACTTATGGTCCTAAAGATATCAAACAATCAAGTTTAGATGTGATGGATGGCATATTGCATACCATATCAAATCTTGAGCACAGCCCAACTGCACTTACTTTGGGCTTTGCTGTGATAGCTGAGGTGGTCCATTGTAATGACTTGGAAATAGACTCTCCTCAGGTCATTGAAATGATTGCAAGGATAGTATCTAAGTATCCTATTGAAATGCTACAGAAAGAAGCATTTCAACTGCTCTTCCTTCTCTGCAAAAGCAAGGAGGATGCTGTTCGAATTGTAAATACAGGTGTTCTCAACTATGTGAACAAAGCAGTGTGTGACTCTGCTCAACCTTGTCAATTGGCTACCAATTTACTAATCAAGCTTTCAGTTTTAGCCGAAGACAACGACGATGATGATGACATCCTTTCTATTGATGATTTGCAATCGATAGTCAGTGCTAGTTTTGCACTAAAGAGTTCGTCATTACTTGCGGCAAAGAATTGGGTTCAATTCCTCACAAGTTCAATCAAATCGAAGAAAGATGTAGGCCAACAATCACTTCTAATGGCTTTGTCTTCGATCACCGAGATAATGGAATCCTTCCCCAACAATCTTGAGGTACAAAAGATGACATGTTTGGCCTTAACCGACGTTGCAGTATCAGCTAAACAAGAAGTTGATGTATCAGATCAGATAATTCCAATATTAAATCTTCAAAAAGTACATGGTTTAGAGATTCATAAGGAGTGTTGTGATGCTCTGTGGGCGCTTATGAGGATACGGCATGACTTAAATGTAGATCTTCTGCGAGAAGTGATCTATTTTGCAATCGAAGTTACTGAGATTCATGTTGTATGTCCAGAGTATTCATTTAGTAATGATGTTGTTACCGCAGGAATCGCAATCGTGGGAGAGACACTTACTGATCCACAGATATTAGGAGAGATGCTTGTCGACATCATGGTTGATGTGCTTAACAAATGCATCTACTCCTATCTTGACCGAGAAGAAGATGTGTTGTCTGTCTTCGAGCACGGCTTTTGTGCACTACAACGTCTCTGTAATGACGATTCTTGTCGTGATATCGTTATTACTCATGGAGGTATTGTAGCCGTTGTTGATGGCATGGTGGCTCACTCGACTAATGCTTCTATCCAGCAGAATGGTTGTCACATACTCTGGAGATTAGGAGAGAACGAGACTGACGAACTAGAAGTGAAGCTTCGTATATTAGAAGCTGATGGCGTGGACGTCTTACTTAATGTCATGATTACGCATGGTGACAATGGAGGGGTCTTAGCCGAAGCATTCCGAGCTTTGTCAAGTCTCTGTGTTGACAAGTCATCAAGAAATTTTGTCACTCAACAAGGAGGTGTCATGATGATTACGACCTCATTGAGCACTCTACCCAAGGATGTTCATGTACAAGAGTCTGGGTTGGCAGCTCTCTGCAATCTCACATCTTTAGATGTGGATGAATCATTGATAGATGCTTCCACCATCTCTTCAGTTGTTCATAAATCTTTGGAATGTCATGACAATGTGATTAGTATTCAACAAAAGGGATTGTCTCTTTTGTACAATCTTAGTTTAAGAAGTGAAGGAATTAGAGACATACTATTATCAAGTAGTTGTTTGAAGAATGTCTCTCGTGCATTGGAACTACATGTATCGTCTCCCCAAGTCATATCTGCAGCAATTGCCTTGCTAATTAGCTTATCTGATACTGAGGAATGTACAAGATTTCTGCTCAAGAAGGAGGCGATGAATCGAATTGTTCAATCTATGATGATGAATGTCGAAGATCTCCAAGTGTCAATTGTTTGTTTTAACTTTCTTCATTTAGCATGCGAAAAGAATATAAACAACATGGGGATAGGAGGAGTTGAGGCCGTGGTATGTACCATGAAGATTCGTCTTTCCTCTGAGTATATCCAAGATACTGGCTGCCGCATATTGGCACATCTATCAACTCAATCTTTCATGTCATTCATGTGGAGCGGATCATCATTAGATGTAGACTTCTTCGACTTGACATGTGCAATTGTCGATGTCATCGTTTCTGCAATTGAAGGTTATCATAGGAACTTTCAAGTACAACAGCATGGTATCAATACACTAATAAACGTGTCCAAGTATGATGGAAATACTCCTGTTTTATTCACCGAGCAATCGAGGATAGAAGATGTACTCGCCGAGGCAAGTGGGCGATTCCCAGAGCTAAAGGCAAAGTGCGACGAGGTGCTTCAGGTATTCTTAACTTAATATTACTCTCAACTAGAAACATCTATATCTTTAGAATAATCAAGAAGTTACTAGAAGTGCTCTTATTTTAGTGTTTATTCTTATGCTTACTCCTCCTTATTGGACGGTGATGAAGGAAGAGATGTAGAATGGGTAGGAGTATTGACATCAGACGAATGCCCATTTTCATTTGGAATCACATTGATATTATTCCGTCTTGGGGTCATGTGCTCAGCTTCATTCTCCATACTTCGAACAGTTTGCTCTAGTTGAGAGTACCGCTGCTTTAACTGTTCATGTTCTTCCTGCAGAGATGTGTGTTGAGAATTGAGGCCTCTGAACTTCTTATCACTGTCGAGTAGTTTGTTTTTGGTCTCGGCAAGCTCGTTTTCCAGTATGTTGTTCGGATTGGAAATACCATTTATCTTATCCTTCTTTAGAGTGACATCGTGTTGGGTATTCTCTCGTGAAACATTGGTAGAGCCCCCCTTCCTTTTTCTACGAAGTAGGAGCAGCCAAGTAGCAAGTAGAAACGCTGTGAGACTACCAATTATGACAGTTGAGTGATCTTCGAGTGTGGGCATTGTGTAAATAGGAACACTGAATTGAAATGGTGATACCTTAAATGGAGGGAAGGTCGGAAAGAAACTTGATAACCCATGTGATGATGGGTAGCTGCTTCTACCTCCTTTTGATGTCATTTCGGATAAAAATACTGCTCGTTCAAGACTAGCAAGCCTTTGTTCAACATCTGTTCCTTTTGTTAAATCAAGATCTTTTGCAACATCTAAAAACACAGATTCATAACATGTCTTCAGTGCCGATATGTATTGCTCATACTGAGTCTGTTGAAGTTGAACACTCTTTATCTCATTTGTGATTTTAGCGAATATGGGCTCCATTTTAGGTGCACCGCCTCCAACTGATGATCCACCACTTCTTTCAGCATTAGCAAGTAGTGATTTTGACTTGAATGCTTGTAGATCCAAGTCTTTTAAGCACTTTGCATGGGGAAAGCGCCGGATCAGTTTTGCGTATAGTTCACCAACAGAAGCGCCTAAGTCTTTACTGGGATGTGTAATGGCTTCTCGTTTGAGCATGTCACCACCTTTAGTAGCTGCAGTCTTGAGCTTTTCTTTTTGTATGTTCTTCTTTACAGGCTTAGATGTTTCTTTGCTTGTAGTGTCGACTTTTGCAACAGAGCCCTTGACAACTGTACTGTCATCACCTTTTTGTTCGGCGTTGTTAGTTGAGAGTTTGCCCTTAGATTGCGATATTTCACCCGCAGAAGTATCAGGCTGTGAGTCGTCGGTGTTTGTTGTTGTGGTATCGTGGCTTTTAGTAGTTTCAGTTGCTTTTGATTGGATGGCTTGGTCTAGTTCTTCATCACTATCACTTGGGTTTTCATCCCCTACTATTACATCCTTACTCTCCTCGGTAACACTTGCGTCTGTGACCGCAGCAGAAATAGAAGATTCATCCTTTACATGATCGTCACCGTCATCCATTGATACTTGTTGGTTCCCTTCTTCTTCCATATGGCTAGACTTTGGAAGGTCGTCCTCATTTATTGCGTCTGGTGTATCAATATGTGATGAGGAAGAAGATGCATCGTCCTTAGAAAGCTCTTCTTCTTGCTCTGTGAGATGTTCCTGCTCCTCTCCGTCTTTATTACTCTCGTCAGAAGCTTGCTTGTCAACACTTTCCTTTTCATCGGGTGTATCTTCTTCTGAAAGGGGTGAATCTTCGATCGTTTCTCCTTCCTCTATTCCTCTGGAGTCAGTCTTTGCAACATCTATATCTTGTGGTACCTCGCCAGCGTCATCTTTTGCGACCACTGGTGGTAAATCTCCAACTTCTTCTGTATCAACTGTATCCGGAGACTGAAGCTGTTCGGCCTCCCCACTTTCTGTGGTTCTTTGCTGATCTTCTGTTTCCAACGTCTCCGAAGATTGTTCGTCATATTGCTCTACATCATCGCTTCTGTCATCAGTTTCCCCTACTTCAGCATAATTTGGATCTCCAGCGACAGTATCTGGATCTTCCTCATCACCAACATCCTCTTCTTGTTGCTCACCCTCCACCGACTCATCCACCACAACCTCCTCCTGTTCTTCATTAATCTTATTCTCACTTTCAATCCACTGTTCATGAAAACCTTGTAACATAGTACTACCATGTACCTTAATTTGACTTAATGTACAATAATGTTCACTTCCCCAATGACTAATAAAACGAAATTTAAGGTAGCGTGCCCAAGACGGTTCTTCTAATTCAAATGTTTGTTCACCACTTTTGGAGTGGACTGTGTATGTGCCTATTGTATTCCATACATCTTTATCTGCAGTTTCTTCACTGTTATCATTACTATTCCCCCCTGTTGATGGATATTCCTGTGAAGACAACACTTGAAACTCTTTAACTCTGCTTGAATATCGTTCATAATTTGATAATTTAATTTGTTTTACTAATATATCCTCTGACAAACTAATGACTACATACTTCTTGTCGGCACAGGGTGCAATGGAATACTTGTCTTTATCAGATGTTAGGAGGTTGGAGGCGCCTTCGAGCGATGGTGAATTTTCAAGTATTATTGCCCCGGCTGCTTTAGAGGCGTAGTCTACTTGTTTAATTTGACGTGGTCCATCGTCTTCGTCGTTTTCTATTTGATCTTCGGTTGTGGCTGCTGTTGAGTTGTCATCACTTTCTGTTGATGAATCATCGCCTTCTTTTGTAGTGTTTGAATCTGTTTCATCATTATCTGTGGCATTTGTTTGACTTTCATCACTACTTTTTGTATCAGCAGATTGCGATTCATTCTCATCTGATGTACTGTCACTTGATACCTTCTCATCTACACTACCTTGAGTGTCAGAATTCTTCTCGGCTTCATCTTCATCATCGGACTTTGTAACAACAGCTTGCTGCGGAGGAGGATAATCTATTATTGGATCATCACCAAAGCTTGGTAGAATTATTAACTTCTTATCCTTTTCTTTATTGTTGGCCGGTTCATCTGTTGAGTTATTCTCAGCCGTTTCCTCTGCCGAAACTCTTTTAGCACTATCACCTGATGTAGATTGAACTGTATCATCAACATTGGCAGTACTGCCATCAACATTCAAAGTTTGCTCCTCATTTTCTACAACTTCTTGCTGTATATCATTAGAAGCCTCATCAGTATCAGTATAATCTATTATGGTACCATCCATATCCAACAATATCACCTCAGACTCTTTATTGTTAGATGAAACAATATCCGTTTCAGCAGTAGATTGTATTATTGTGTCCCCGTCTATATCAGTTTTAGTTGATTGATTATCATAATTTTCCACATCAGCATTAGTTCGTATTTTATTTTCATTGGTGATCTCATCTACTTGTATTGATTGTTCACCGCCTGAATTATTATCCATATCGGTAGATGAATCAATATTGCCGCTTTCAATGGGGATATCATCATCATTGACTTCTATAGAGCCATCCATTTCAGTAGTAGTAGTAGTTGATGTTCTAATTTCTTCATTATCATCTTTTGTATCATCAGTGCTGTCGTCATCGGTTGCGGCCATTACTTTTTTGGTAACGAATAACCATACCATTTTATATTTCTTATATATACTACGGCGCTGATATCCTAACTTAATATAGATTACAAGGCAGTAGCAACAATAGTTGAATGATGTCATCGAACATGAAAAATGAAAAATAAAGAAGAAAAATGGAGAGATGATGGCGTACGAATCGTACGAGTAATTAACCCACGGAGGTACGATTAGTACCATTTTGTTTTGTACATATTGTTACGAGGTTGTTTGAGTTTGACTATTTGGATCTCGACCGCAGCCTAATAGTTGTCATTAATTGAAAGGAGATAGGAATAGAAGTGCAGAGTTTAATAGTTAGATCGCAGATAGAAGAAAAAAGTTTCACTGCAACCTATAACTATGTCAAAACCAATACGAATAATAACACTCGATTTACTACGTAAACGTTCCGAACATAATGAAGGTCTCGTGTCCTCACTTGAGGAATTGGCATTACATCAAGAGGAACTTCAATCAATCGGACCAATATTAGGTCGAACATGCGGTAAGACACTCAAGATATTATTATTACAAAATAATGTAATTAATAGAATGGTACCATCTGAATTGAAATTATTTCGTAGTTTGGAATATTTAAATTTAGCATTGAATAATATAAGTAAGATTGAAGGTTTGAGGAATATGGAATTCTTACGTAAATTGGATTTGACATTGAACTTTATTAACTTGGATAGTTTGGAAGAGAGTATTGATGAATTGGTGGAGTGTCGAAGTTTAGTTGAACTGTTTCTACTTGGTAATCCATGTATGGGGTTGAATGTTGATAATGATGATATGTCAGCTGTTGATAATGCTAGTAGTAAAGAAGGAGGGGCTGATGATGAACCACAAAAGCAAGTTGGATGGAGAGGTTGCCGCGCATATGTTATTGCTCGGCTTCCTACATTACAATTCCTTGATGGCAAGGAGATTAAACGATCAGAGCGTATCCTTGCCATGCAGCAACTGCCAGCATTGACAAATGAACTTCATACATTAGCAGAGGATGTACGTCAAAAGAAGAAGCATCAAGTTGATATTGTACAAGATGCAGATGATAATGAAAGTAGTAGTGAGTACATTGCCGATGATGCAACAACCGAACATAATCCAGCAACTCGTACCAAAATGAGTAATGAACTATATGATCAAAAACAAGCAAAAGAGAAAGAGCAGAATGCAAATGCTCCACCAAAACCAAAGGGAGAGAAGGAGTGGGAGGAGGAACATGCTAACACCGTGCAAAAGGTACGAGAGAAGGAGGAACAGAGTAGAGAGGTTAAAAGAAGCAATGCAGCAGAAGACGAGACTGGTAATATTACCAAGAAAGATGGAGGTATCAAACAATGCAATCAAGGCAAGTATCAATTTTGGTTTGAAGAGGAAGCATCTACCAACAAAGAATCATTGATTATGCGTGTAGCCATACCCAAGTATCTATCAACATCACTCATTGATGTAGACATTCACCCAACATATGTTAGTGTTGTTATCAAATCCAAGATATTGCGTGTCATACTGCCGGTAGAGGTTCAATCATCTCAAGCTGTAGCAAGGAGGAGTCAAGCATCGGGTTACTTAGAGTTGGTAATGCCTAAAGCTGATCCAAATGAGTTAGTGATTGGACTCCTACATGTTCGTGATAATACTAGTAAGAACCGGAAAGCAATGAAGGAATTGGATGGTGTTTGCAATACTAGTAGTACTGCAAAGGGACTTACGTGTAACACCGGTAAGACGACTACTCTAAAAAAGAAGGAACGCCTAGGTGAATCGATAATGAAAGAGGTTGGCGTGGCCGAGTCATTGAAGATTGTCCAGAGTAAGGTCCCTGATGATTCAGCTAATAATAGTGATGACGATGATGAACCGCCTCCATTGTTCTAAACACCACCCATGTTTGATTGACTCGACATGTTTGCGCCCACCAAAGATATAATACATAATACATTATACATTAAAGTAAAATACATAATAAGAAAATCAGAGTGTATAGATTCTAGTAACTTTATGCGGCCACCTGTCTCTGTCCCTCGTCACTCTCCTCATCTTCATCGTCTTCATCATCATAATCTAAATCAGTTTGAAAGAAGGTATAAGACAAAGTAACACTATGTACATTCCTCATTTGTGGATCATCCATTACATCCGGATCTATAAAAAAGAAGACAGGCATATCAACAGTCTCTCCTGGTAATAATCGTTGTTCCTCGAAACAGAAACATTGTATCTTATTGAAATACAACCCCATCTTCGGCGGATGTACGTTATAACTGGCTACTCCAGTAATTGCCTTATCGGAATGGTTGGTGGCAGTAAAGAATGATAACGCAGTTTCACCCGGAACTACCTTGACATCTAACTGAGATGGAATGAATGACCATGGCAATACATCACCAACTGTGGAATCAAATCGAACTGTAATCAATTTACCATCTTTCACTGGTCTTAATGATGCAAGTTTCTCTGCAGCTTCTTCATCTGTCCAAGTTTTACCTCCCCGTCCATGACTTGTACTATTAACTGTCGTGCCTGGTAACATTTCCCGTGGCACATTACTCATATCAATTAACTTATCCCATAATGCTTGTGAAACTTTACCCCTCCCACTGCTCTGTCGCTCGTCGTGTGTTTCTGCCCAATCTGACAGTTTCACACGTTGTGTTGTGCCTCCGAATCCAGTAGTTTGACAGAATATTTTATATAATGGTACAGCTGCATATGTAGCGCCAATGGCGCCAATAACAGCGGCTGCTGCATAGGATGCTATTTTTACATTCCGATCATTTAATGATTCTGTTGTTTGTTTAATTGATGTGGTATCTATACCATGTTTTTGACGATAGTATTCATATGCACGTCGTTGTGCTAATGCTGCCTTTTGTGATTCTGTTAGTTGTATCTTTTCAACTTTGGTACTTGAGTTGTTTGTACTAAATGTTCGATGAGTATAACATCTCGAGGATGAGGAAGATGTATCACCGTATCTTCTCGTCTTCAGACAATTGATATATACATTCCGAACTGGTTGCTGTATTATTATTCTACTTCCCATGATAGTTATTCTATTTGTAATAGCAACAACAACCCAAACATAATTTGCCAACTCATTTTATTTCTGTTTTGAGTTTTGACGTTTTGGAAAGAAAGCAGGACCACCACAAATGGAAAGTATCAAATCTGACTACTCGAGGATTGTATGTATATAGCCTAAAAGCTTTTAATAGTTGTGGTAATTGCAATAGGCATCAACATCAACTCTAGTAGACACAGAATCAAAAGATTCGATTTCTATCACCGGTGATGGTGCACCACACAAATTATTTTTTAATGAGAGTCGGTGCACCATCAACTTTATTGCAATCAAACATTATATACCACCTACAATAATATGTCCTTCTTTCAACAAATATCAACACGATCAACATCCATAAATTCATTATTATGTATAGGTCTTGATCCACACCTCTCTGAATTGAAATTATCATCAACATCATCCACAGAAGAAGAACGTGCCAATGCGGCCTATGAATTTTGTGCCCGTATAATTAACGCCACGCATGATCATGCGGTATGTTACAAACCAAACGTTGCATTCTTTGAGGCAATTGGTAATAAGTTGGGTATGGTAACATTACGTAAGGTAGTCGATGATATATCAAAGCATAATATACCAATATTATTAGATGTTAAGAGAGGTGATATTGGTAGTACTGCCAATGCCTATGCTGAGGCATGTTATGATGATGGATGTGGATTAAATGGTGATGGTGTTACTTTAAGTCCTTTGATGGGTTGGGATAGTGTCCAACCTTTTGTTACTGGTGAGTAGATGTATGTGTATTGTATTGTGTCCGTCCGTTATATTGCAGGTGATGGGCGGAGGTTTTACGAGGTTATTTATATTTCTCGTCAATGATTAAGAATACATATTTGCTACTCTTGATTAAGCTTGGCAGCTTATGACGACAGTACTTTATCACCAAGATCTATGAGACATTATGAGAAAAATGTTATGCTATGTTTTTTGCATATATTTTATTTTATATGTTGCTCACATTCATCCTATAATACAGGAAAATATTCCAACAAGGGAGCATTCATCCTATGTAAAACATCAAATCCAGGATCTAATGATCTATTAGCACTTAATCTCTCCCAGAATGAAACACTCTTTGAAAAAATTGCCAAATTATCAAATGATTGGTCACAAAAGGCTGAGTCTGAAACACCATCTACTTCCTCTGAATATTGTCCTAGATTAGGATTAGTTGTTGGTGCCACTGATCCACAAGCCTTATCGGCAGCACGAAAGGCTGCTGGACAAGATATATGGATATTAGCCCCAGGTGTTGGTGCACAGGGTGGTAATCTCGATGCGGCATGTAAGGCGGGTTTAAATAACGCCGGTAGTGGAATGTTAATACCGGTATCACGTGGTATTAGCCGTGCTGATGATCCAGGTGCCGAGGCACAAAAGTTAAAAGAGGGGATTAATGCAGCACGAGCGTCAGTATTGGAAGGACGTGGTGAGAAGAGAAAGCAGCCAGATTCAAGTATACAACCATATCAGAAAGAATTTGTTGAATTTAGTTTAAAGGAGGGGGTATTAAAGTTTGGTAGCTTTGTATTGAAGAGTGGTAGGACAAGTCCATACTTTTTCAATGCTGGATTGTTCTCGAATGGTAGTGCATTGTATAAGTTGGGTAAGAGTTATGCTGCCTCGATTATGGCAAGTGAGTTGGTGGATAAAGATGGCAAGGTGACATTTGATGTAGTCTTTGGACCAGCCTACAAGGGTATCTCTCTTGGTGCACTCGTTTGTTCAGCACTTTACTCTGACTATGGTGTTGATACTGGCTTTGCTTATAATCGTAAAGAGGCGAAGGATCATGGTGAGGGGGGTATACTAGTGGGTGCCTCCATGACAGACAAGCGTGTATTGATTGTTGATGATGTCATTACAGCAGGCACTGCTATTCGTGAATCTCATGGCACGTTAACAAAGATGAATGCCACACCAGTGGGTGTTTCGATTGCATTGGACAGAGCTGAAAAGAGGAGTTTAGATGATCCTTTGTCGGCTGTGCAAGCCGTTGCCAGAGACTTGGCAATTCCAGTGGTATCCATTGTTGCACTACCACAACTTCAAGAGTATTTGAGGACAAGTCCAAAGTATGGTGAGGATGTTTTGAAATTGGTGACAGAGTACAGATCCAAGTATGGTGTCTAAGTGGGGTAGATGTACAGCTGGAGATAAGACAGTGGCGAATAAATAACATATCAAGATCAAAGGCAGGTGATTCCACACCGGTCCTAAGTAAATTAATGTGAGTGGTTTGCAATGTTGATCTACAGTTACAACATCTACTCTAATTCTCAATAATGTCTGCCCAATTTCATTTCAAATACAGGAGATGGCTCGGGGACGAGACCTAAATTCATCAGGGCTAACACGAAATCTCATTCCTACTTTTCATTCATACAGGATGGCACTTCAACATGTCTATACACTCGACTATTCTTCATAAAAAGAAACCTAATCTAAACGGTAGATCCTAGTGGACCAATAGTACCTCCGCCACAGAGGCAACAAGCATCGTAAGGGGTTGCAGCAATAGAGGTGCCATTGCTTGCAACTGTAGTACCGGATGTGATGGTGGAGTTTAGACCAAGGCAACCTTGACCAGGTCCAGCAGGGTTGCTTGGTAAATACCATTCACACGTGCGATCTGCTCCATCACGAAAGAACTTGTCGGAAGTACAAACAAGTATCTGTACAGGAGGTGGAGTTGAAGGCTTAACCGTAGGAGCAGATGTCGGGACCTAAAGATGAATAGAGCAATACAATCGAGCGGTGAGAAATGATTGTAATTGAATACCATAATTGCTCGGAGTAACTCACCAATGTAGGAGTCCGGCTCGGGAATTCAGTTGGAAATAATGTCGGGAGCTGTAATTATACATCAGATTAGAATGAGGCGTGATATAAAAAATGAGACACAGGACATAAACGTTTTGATACTCACATTCGTTGGCAAATTGCTTGGCACATCCGTAGTTGGCTGCATTGAAGGATCAAAGGTCGGAATAGAGGTCGTAGGCTCATCACTGGGCACGAGGGTAGGAAACTAAGAGGATATAAAGGTGAGATACATGAGAAAACAATACAACAAGTCAGAGTACTTAAGTGACTGCTTACCTCTGTGGGTGAATCCGTTGTTGGTTGCAACGAAGGAGTAGAAGTTGGAATAGATGTTGTTGGTGCTCCGCTTGGATCTAGAGGCTGGCTAGTCGGGACCTGGCTTGTGGGTGTATCACTGGGCATGAGAGTAGGTGTATCTGTCTGATCGATGAAGACAGGATCCACAGAAATGGTAACTGTCGCAACGTCACATTGATTCAACCCTCCAGATCCATCATCAAAGCACGCTTCGTACTCAAATGTTTCTCCAATAAAAGAGTCATCCAAAGGTGGATTATACATAATAGCCGAATTATCAACAGCAATAGTAGCGGTGCCAGACAATGGAGGGGTAGTGATACTATTCACAATAAGAGGATATCCAGCGGGAGTGGTGACATCGTTCTGTAACACATCGAGGCTCTGAGAAAGTGAAGGCAGAACAGTGTACGAATCATCGACAGCAACAACCTTTGGCTCTAGAGTAACCGTCACGACTGCGGTATCACAACTTCCTTCATCAGTACATGTTTCATATTCGAATGTGACATCTCCAACAAACAATGGACTAGCAGGAGGAGTGTAAATGACTTCTTTCATATCATCTGAGATGACAGCACTACCAAACGATGGAGGAGTTGTAATGGCAGTTACATTGAGAGTCAAACCAACCGGAGCGGTAACATCATTTGAAAGGACATCTATACTCTCTCCAGCACTTGTTGATAAGACTCCATTAGCAACATCATCATTAGCATCAACCTCTGGTAAGACGGTGATGGTAACGACGGCATCATCACAACTTGGTTCCAATGCTCCTACAAGACAAGCCTCATATGTGCAAGTAGCCTGACCAACGAACAAAGGATCAGCGGGAGGTGTGTAAACCACGGTCGTACCATCAACACTAACAGCACATGTACCCGAGTCAGGAGATGATGTAAGTGATACCGAACTGACAATCAGTGAGCCTCCAATTCCAACATCATTACTAAGAACATCAATCTCAACAGGGGGGCTAGTTGAAAGTACGCTAATAACATCATCAGAGGCAACAACCAATGTAATCCCAACAAGAACAGGACGGGTGGTACGACGAGGAGGGGGGCAGGTAGGAGCTCGTCCTGAGTATTTAGACTTGAATGTCTTGCTGCCACTCTTCCCAGACTTCGAAGAAGATGATGATGAAGATGGTGGGATGTAATCCAAGACACGGCGGCTCTTCCCAGACTTTCCGTAGCCGCTCTTTCCGGACTTCCCGTAGCTGCCACTCTTTCCCGACTTGCCGCTGCTAGTCAAGCAATCACAATCCAAGCCCTTCAATGCTTTGTCTCGTCCACTCTTCCCAGCCTTGCCTTCAGGCCAACCACTCTTTCCCGACTTATTACCGATGGGATGGAGCCGTAAATGATAGTGATAAGGAGCCAGACAAGGACATGGATTGGGACAAAGATAACGACCCTTCTTCAATCCCCCCAATCAATAAATCCTCCTCAAACAGTCCATCTTGTTCAACAGAGAAACGTCCACGATAAGGATCATAACACTTTGATACCTTACTACTCTTACTCTCGCTAAGAGCTTTGTTTCTTCCTACCCTCTTGCTGGACTTGCTAACAGCTTTGGACTTGGATGACTTGCCAGGGCGTTTTGTGGAATCAAACAATAAGTAACTCTCGGCAGATGCCATCGTAAGCATGGCAGTTGAGAGGATAGTTGTTGAAAGCTTCATGTTTTGTTATGAGAGTAGGAAGGGGAGTAGGAGGTGATGCTATAAACGGTTGGTCAATAGACAGATAATAATGTTAGCCAAGACAATAGACAGAAGATATTAATTACACAATAAGATATATCTTCTCCTCTCAAATCCCAGCAGTTAACAACTTGTAAATTGAATCTAAATACAGAATCATAAGTTCATATGATATGTTCTTTTTTTCTCATGCCCTACTCTCCACCTTTTCTCTGCCACAACTAATACGATAACTATACCTTATATCCTCAACACATACTGCTCACCTTATCGAGAGTTTGTTTGTTACAAACTATGAGCAGAAGAAGAAGAGTTGTTACAAACTATGAACCAAGAGGAGTGATAGAGCTGGATAGAGGAGAGTTGGAGATGTTGGGTCGTGTTGAGAACAGTTTTAACTCGTGCTTGCCCAACATAGGAATCATACCTAAACTTTGCAGGTTATTTGCTTTACTATTTATGTATACGGGCGGTGTTAGTACCTACTGTTGTTGTGAAGTTAGATTGGCCGTACATACAACCTATAGATTAATGCAGCGACGGCGTCATACTTCTCATCTATATTACCATTAACTATTATTATTATCGGCGGGATCCATTATATGCACACTTATACTTTACAAACAAAGAGAGTCATCTAACAACAACATTATGATGATGCAAACAACTCAACCCGATTATGCTAGATTAGAAAGGAAGCATACGCTTGATAAGAAGTGTTCTGCTGCAGTTGAAAAATTATCAAGTTGTGAGTGGTTATTGTTGCAAAATATGATATGAACATTTTGCTCATACAACATACCATTCACCAACTAACTTACATTTCCTTTTCTTTCCTCTCTCCGTCTCCATCCAATTGCAAACCTACAAATAGTAAATATAAACTTCCTTGCAATCGACTTTGATCAAACAATGATAGATACACATACTGGTGGTAGATGGAAAGACTCGGTAGCAGAATTAGCACAACATATGCGCCCAATATTTTTATCACTAATACCAATGGCACATCAAAGAAATATGAGGATTGCAATATGCACATTCTCTGGACAAACTCAGCACATACGTGAGGTATTAGAAATATCCTATCCAAAAAACATTGCAGAAAGTATAATAATTCGCGGTAATGATAATACATGGACATATGTTGGCAATGGTATGAAGATGGGAAAGCAAGAGCATATGGCAAGTGCTGCCGAAGAATTAATGTCTAAGCCAAAGTTGGGTGTGACGGATATATCAAAGAGTACAACATTATTAATTGATGATGATCCAAGAAACATTAAGAAAAGTTTAAAAGATGGTACAAGAGCAGTTTGGTTTAACCCAAAAGAAGCGGATAGATTATTGGATGATATACTTTTGTTGAAATGAAAGTAGTCTGCTAGGTAGATAATAGTCACACAGATAGGAAAGTAGAGCAACATATACATTTTTTTTTACTATCTGAAGAACACATTTATACTGTTCTTCTGTTTACATCGGATATCTGAGACTCATCCATCATATTCTGATTAAACTCAACTGTTTGCTCACCGATCAACTCCGCTGATCTGAGTCTCAATTTTTCTGACCTCGATACTAATCTACTTGCCTGGTCAACAAGCTTTAAAAACTGACTTTCAATATCTTGTTCCTCTGTTTTCAAAGACTCGATCCTTGTAACACTTTGATCTTCAAAGCCCATTTGGTTCATACTTTTATCATAATCAGGATTCAACCTCACATTACCATCATTCACTTGATTAAAGATCGGCCCTTCAACTTTTTCAGACTTTCTTTTCAGCTCTCTCCTAACAACATCACGTTTGCGCTTGAGTATAGTATCTGCCTTGGTTAGTTCCTGATCTACTCTACGAACCGAAGTGTCAAGTTCTCGTATTGTATTCTGTGCCATTAGCATTTGTTGCTGTGCCTCTTGAACTTGTAATTGAGCCTCTTCCAACATTCTTCTGGCATCTTCTTCGGCTTGAAGTGCTTGGTTTGCATAATTCTCGGCTGATTCTAGTGCAACCTGCCGTGCTAACATCTCTTCATCAATATTATACTTTTCCTGTAGACGTTCATCAAACTCTGATTCTGCTACTCTGAATGATTCAATATCTTGTTGTACTGGGTGTTTAAATGTCATTCGTTGCATAAATGTAACCTCATCATTTGCGGATACTACTCCGTCATTAACCAATCCCTCAAGGTATTGAATAGCCTCGGTAGATGAAAAATCAATAGATGTTTGGAATGTCAGTCGCAATCTTTCGGCTTTGATGCTTTGTAACTTCTCTAATACCTCCATTGATTCGGCACGTGTTTCATCGGCCTTCATACGAAGTTGTATACTCTTCTGTTGTAATTCTTCCCCATCTATTAGACGTGTAGCATTAACACTTGCTTCATATACTCTTTGTACTACCCGCCCAAAATCTTCTAATGGCGCACCTGTGGATTGTTCGGTACCTTCAATCTCGGAAACCTCCTTCACAACCTCAGATAGAGTTACTCCGGACATTGCATACTTGGCATTTGATCTAGCATTCTTTTGTTGTGCCTCAATCCGTTGCTCTTTCTCTGATGCCTCTGCTGTAACTTCGGACACTGCATTCCATCCTGCTACCGTAGTTGCTGTTGTCTTTCTCAATAAAGGAATTGCAAAGTCGTCAAAGAATTTTAGTGCTGACGGTCCATACTCATTAGCAATCTCACTAGCCTTCTTAGATATATCCTCTTTAAAGTCTGCCGCAGCTAATTCCCTGTCGTATGAACGTCGAGCTTTATCGTCTGATAGTATCTCCCATGCTTGTGCTATTTCATTAAACCTATTAACATCATTTTCATTTGAAGAGTCTGGATGTGTTTGTTTTGCAAGGGTTATATAACATCGTTTTATATCAGCTCTGTTCATTGTAGGCGATGCACCGAGTATTGAGTACAAATTCTTATCAGTAATACGTTTTACTTTTCTCTTTCTACCATTAGAAGTGGAATCTTCTCCATTAGGCGATGAAGAATATAGCGGACAATTGTTAATACTGTACGTGTGTATTATATTATTCGGTTGTTGCAATACTTGAACTTGAGTGTAGGTGGTGAATGAGAAAGATATTGTGATGCACCAACATAATATGCATAATGTAACTAAGAGTGCCGAAGTCCACCGCCGCCGACAGCTGGTAATAACCATGATAATTTCTATGTATATCTACTCTGCAAGTTCGATCTATAGGCCATTAATAGATATACTATACAATATCTTATATCTGATCTTCAACACCGACCTCAACAACTTTTGAACACTTGGGCTCTCGCTAAATTTATTCACAACGTTGGATGACAAACATCATTTTTCATATCCTCTCCATACTAATCATCTGTTCCTCCTAAACGACGGCAGCCACTTCCATAATATCCAATTGCAACTCATGTACGATATAATAATATAATATAGAATAGAACAATAATGAGATTTGGTACCGAGATACTGATACTCTGTCTCTCCTTGTGTGGAGTAACACTATCTTTCTCCCCACCATCATCAACTAACAATCGTTCGATACGTATGCAACAAGGACAAAGAGATATACTACAACCCAAAGATTTAATATCATCGAATCTTAAATTAAAGTCGGCATTTACATTAACTAATACATTACGATGGGAGATTCGAAGTACATTAACAAATGAGGAAACTACAAAGAGTGAGGATAAGCCGACATCGGCAAGTAGTAGTGAGGGAGGTGAGGATTGGCCACCATTTCCTGAACAGCTTAGTAATGGTGTATGGGATATTAAGAACGATGTACAGCATGCGTAAGTTGTTCTATTCGACTGTGTCTTATTTTTGTTGATCATCTCAGTATACCAAATTTTGTGCACATCATATGTTCCTCCGTGTTCCACTCATCATTATATTATGCTCTACACATTCCCTTCCTCATTGGCATACAATACTGTATCTTAGTGCATGGCTAGCGGCAAATCCAGATAAATTAATGGTAATCAAATTCTACGCCCCTTGGTGTAGGGCATGTAAAAGTGTGGAACCAAAGTTTGTACAAATATCTAAGGATAAAAAGTATGATGATATTCCAATCATTTGGGGACAATTATCAGTACAACATAATAAGGCCTTTGTGAAGAGTTTAGGTATTATGGCATTACCATCAATGCAAATTTATGCAGGTGCCGAGGGTGTTGTTGAAAACTTCCCCTGCGGTCCTAGTAAGATACCAATATTGAAACGCAAGATTACTGAAACGATTAATGCCAAGGTTGACCCAACAACATTCAAATTAAACTTTAATTGTAATGATCCGGAGAATGCCGAATCTGAACCATGTAAGACACGTAGTATGACGATATTTGGGGAAGCAGAAAGTTCTGAAGTTGATGAGGTTATATCAGACGAAAGACGGGAGGAGAACTTACGGTATTTGAGAACTGGCGTGCCATACTTTAAAGACTTTGATGATGATCAATTCTATGGTGTGATGGATAAGGTGAGTATGTTTGTTGTTGATGGTACTTTGAGAAACTATTTGTGACTTTGTTCTTCTTCTAACCACATAAACTGTTCTCTCAAACCACGAATTATAGGCCAAACTTGTTACATTTGAACCAGGAGATGTAATTATGAAGCAAGGTATGGAGGGTAGTATCTTTTATGTTATTGAAAGTGGAGAAGTTGAGATTACGGTTAAGACTGCTTTCGAGGATCCTCTGACAACTCCATCAGACTACCTGGGTGCAACGATTAACATTCTTGGTCCACATAATTACTTTGGAGAACGAGCCCTTATCACACGTGAACCTCGTGCGGCTTCAATTCGTGCTGTACAAAAGACTAGATGCTTTGCTTTTGAACAAAATGATATCCCAACATCATCAGTACTTAGTGGACAGAAACAGGCTACTGTTGAGCGAATGGCAGAAGTGAATAGCAAATATGGTACAGATGTTTATGATATTGACATGATATCTAGTCAGCTCACTGATGCCAATACAGCCAATCAAGAACGAGGAAGTGTCAATACTCCGCAGAAGATTCGGGGTGTTGATGTAGATGAAGGCTATGTACCAGAGATTGATGACGTTCCACCTAGTGTGCTTGAAAACGAGGCCAATAGTCGTATCATTTCATTACTGGTTCAATTCAAACAAATCCGCGAAGCATCTAAATGCTTTGAATACATTATGAAATCTAGACCTAACTTTGGAGATGCGGGTGAGGCACGACGACGTGCTCTATTGGTATCCAAACTAACTAACTCACAACGGTCCGAGTTTGCGGATCTATTTACAATCATTGACACATCAGGGGATGGCAACATTTCAATTCTTGAACTTCGTCGTGCCATGATGAGTGTGGGATCAGAACATACCGATGATGAACTTCGAATCATGATCAATAATGCCAACCCTAACGTCGATGGTAATGAGGAAATCAACTTTACTGAATTCATGGGAGTTATGGCCGAGGCTGAATTCTATTACCTCTTCTTGGAAACCTTTGAAATGTTAGATGTCCAGAATACTGGGTATGTGTCAGCTGGGGAGTTAGACAGAGTACTTCAGGGAGTAAGAGATCTGATTAGTGATGATAGAATGAGTATTATCGATACGGAAGATATGGATATGCAAATCGATTATGAGACTTATGCTAATATGCTGTTGGGTAAGCCATTGTAGGGATGGAAAGAGTAGTCTGAGACCTACA
>Ga0214480_100370_pt1 | contig 22949 bp, 15 predicted proteins | sample M1_20Mar14CPVII9_3_FD_165042 | JGI IMG/M metagenome (GOLD analysis project Ga0214480, IMG submission 165042) | Marine eukaryotic communities from Monterey Bay, California, United States - M1_20Mar14CPVII9sort6BwellE17 | ecosystem: Environmental > Aquatic > Marine > Unclassified | place: USA... | reverse complement strand
AAGGTTGTATATGCGTAGAGAAGCAACAAAAGATGACTACTCAAAGGCTTTGATATCTTATCAAGAGTACTTGAATGAGATTAAGAGTGATCAGAGAGACGAGGCGGCAGCGATTAAAGATTGCAAATATATCGATTAGGTTTTTAAAGGACAACCTACTCCCGAACCAATGATTATGAAGAGAATGTGGACCATGTACAAAGTTTGGCGGTACAAGAATGAGCAAGAGTCAGTTCATGATGTGATTCTAATGGAAGGGAAGTACATTAGTTTTGGGAGAGCTAGGAACTTACATCGTAACTAGAGTTTAAATGATATATTTAAACTTTAATTTAGAACAATTTTAGTATCCTATCAATTCTGGGATATGATGAATCCTTTACAAAGTATGTTTTTGTATCCTCAACTGTACCTTCTTCAACAAGCTTGAAATGTAATCTCTTTCCGGGCTGTTCAGATCCAGCATGAATTAACTGAGAATGACCAACAAAGGCAACGTCCTTAGACAGTTTAATGGACGAGATACCTTCATTCTTTTCATAGTAAAGAGTTTGATCTTCACACAATGGAATAATGACAAACAGACTTGAATCATCACCATTTTGGAAGTCTCTGTGTAGTTGTTGCCTGAAGATTTCCCACTCTGGTCTCTTCTCAGTTGTAAGAAGTACTGGTTCCTCAATATTATGATCTTGTACATCAAGGTTAGTCCGGAGAGTGGACAGTATGTTACTAACTAGTTCCTCCGTGTTGAAATCTTCATGTATGTTCTCTAGCCTTCTGCTTCCATCAGTATATGAATCTTTTGTACCCTTTAATCGAGTAAATTGTTTCATCTGACTTTTTGATAATCCTTTTGATAATCTTTTATAAGTACTGGAATTGAAGGTAAATACATATTGTTCATTCTCCTCCTCAATAACATGTTCATCAACCAAACTTTGTAGACGTGTCGAAGTCCCCTTGGGCAATTGAACAAATCTATACCCATTCACATCGTCTAACTTTGTTGGAGGTGGTTTCCTAAACCATACTGGTCTTCTAAAGTTGCTAAACAAACTGTATTGCTGTTGTTTACTATGTTGCGGTGTAGGTTTCTGATGTTTAGTTACTCTCTTCTTCTTCTTTTTTGCATTAACTTCTTTCTTCTTTGATTTGAGCTTTGCATTTAACCTCTTTGGGAATGTCCGATATAAATAGTTCATGGCTGCTGAGGGGGTGATTGGAATTAATTCTTGTAGTTTCTTTACAATTTCAGCATTTATTAGACTGTGCTGGATGAGTGCCTTTGTTGTTTCCTCATCTACATTCGATGGTCTACCACTAAATTTTCCTAATATCCGACGTTTTGTTGGGTCATCTTTTACATATTTAAGAAATGTATCAATATGACACTCCTCCACTCCACATAATCTTGCATGCTCCGTCTTATACTTACTTTTTCTTAGTTTTGGTATGAACCATGTTTTTACTGCTTTCCTAAATATAGGGCAATTGGAATGATTAGTACGTGGTGTTGCTTTTTTAACTTTCTTCTCCTTTGATGATGATTGCTTAGGTACTACTGATTGCGTCTTACTATTCTTTCCCGCATTACTGTATGTTTGTTTTGCACGTACCTGTTTATTTGGTGTTGCTGAGTTCTTTGTCCTCTTACCCATTATACATATCATATGCACGGTGTCATTTTTATTATCATATTATTTTGATATTTGTATTACATAAATTCATATTTGTATATCATATATATCATATAATGTGCTGCTGTACTATATAGCTAGACTGCATATATATACTTTCTTCTTCGACTTACTGTTCGCTACTAATTATATTTATATATTCATACATACATAGCATTTATCATATCATAGGCAAAGATCAATATTCAATTTCTTTGATTATTTATTATCATATGATATGATACAAAATAATACCATATTGCAACACTGATGCTTGTACTGTTGTCTCTAATACTGATGATCAATTTCGAGCCCCTCACTTATCAGCTACACCGCCTATTTGATAGGTATGGATGTTGGTATTTTGTAGTAGGGGAATCGTTTGTGACCGGCTTATTTTGAAGTTTGCAAGAAATTGGTACGATCATAAACTTCAAAATAAGCCGGTCGAAGTGATGCCCAGCCCGATACCTCAATTAACTCCTACCTTCTGGCACCGTCTAATCAGCGCTTCCAACTCTGATAAAGAAGTATTACACTATAGCATTTCTAATCATGAAGTACAATACATAGATGATATCAAACTAATTCTTTATAAACTGTTCAATTTTAACAAATACAACAACAATTACAACAACTCTTAACTATCTACCCTGTGCTGGGGCGACACCATTTGTCTTTATGCATGAATACTCCCTCAAGAAGAAGCGGTGATTTTTAAGGTCGTATGCCTTCCCCTTTCGAGGAGCATCATGACCATTGACAAAGCCAAGCAAGTTCAAGGAATTGAATACCCACATACTTCCCTCTCGCCCGCCCGAGCCACTGTCATTCCAAATACTCTTCAAGTTTTTACTCTCTGTACACCAATGTTTGCACACACATCTCATCATACGTACATCGGGTGGCTTGTCTGTCTTAGTTCCAATACAACCCAATGCTACAAAGTCATCACTAGGAGGTACTGGCTCCCATGCATAGAAAGGATTAGCCCCCGTGGTGATACTCCACACTAGACGATATCTTGCCGGACGAGGCAAATACCTATCCAAGACGAATGGCAGCCAACTACTCCCTCCTACCCAACTGCCAGTAGTGTCGGTAATCTCCAATGTTAATCTTGGCGAGCCATCTCTATTCGGGTTGTCATACCCAGTACCATTGTAATGGCCGAGATACACATATGCTCTGTTGGACTTGAAAGTAGACTTGTGATCGGCAGGTTCCCACACACTGCCCTTCACTCGGCTCATACTTCCTTGACTTGTCCAGACTTGAGTGAACTTTCCAACCCTCTTCACCTTTAACTTGATACCAGCAAGGACTGGAGCAGGAATAGCAAGCTTATGCTTATGACCGCCCGCATCCTTGGGCGGTGGAGGAAGAGGAACACCGCTATATTGGGCAACAGTTGTTTCACCTTCCGCCTCTTCCCAGCCAACAGCTTCTTTGAACTCTTCCAAGTTGATAAATCCATCCTTGTCCTTATCAAGTTCTCTCATGAACTGACGAAGGAGCATAGTGTCAAGTTTTAAACCAAGCCAGTCGAGACCAGCCTGCAATTCACTACCTGATAACATACCATCACGGTTCTGATCAAAGGCAGCAAATGCATCACGAGCATACATGCCACGAGACTTGAGAAGGGCGGTAATCCTACCCACTGCAATACGATACTGTAGAACATTATGTTCATCCTGAACTGAGAACACCTTCTTGAGAGGAGTAGCGTTTGGATCAGTTTGTTTCCTCCTACGATTACTCCTAACTTCCATGAAGAATTTAGATCTTTCATCTGGTGCAACATCTTGCAACGCCCGTAGTAAGACATTTACCTCCTTGGGAGCAAAGTTCACCGCCGAGTCAATGAATCGGTAACATGCCTGAGCTGTAGTGTGCTGGTATATTTGAGCCTCCTCAAAGCCTAAGTAAAAAGATAGAGAAATGTTGGTTGAATGAAATTGTTCAGCCACAAATAGTCAAGTTATGTGTCATGGACTTACCAGCACTAACATCGAGGCATGTTCTTTCAGTTCGCAAGGCAACGACGGCGTCCATACCAGGGATGAAGGGGACCTTGTGTTGTCCATGAATAGCAAGTCTCAAACACTGAGCCTCGGCCAAGGATAAGGCAACATAGTACCGTCCAGCTTGAACTTTGTATTGCACCTTTTGACTAAGCATTTGCTTCAATTCGTCGAATGATACAGTACCATTCGGATCCATGTTGATGTTAGACAAGAACTTTTCCTTCTCCTTCTCGTCATCGCCGATAACATCTACTGCCCGTAGTACCTCCTTCATTTCGCTAACCTTGATTCGATCTAGCATTTTTCCATCAGAGGAAGTGAATGCACGCTTGAGAGTCTTCTCCTGAGCAACTGAGAATGACTTACTGGAGGCTGCTACTAGCTGAGTGTTTGTCTTAGAGGGACAAAACTCCATGACAACAATGACATTCTTCAACCGGCGGTGTGTCTTGAGACCCCAGCCCTTCTCATAATAGTTATTGGACATGTAAAGATAGTTCGGGAAGTTCACTCGTATAGCCTTTGAGAACAAACTATTCTTTACCGAGAACTCCGACGATGGAAAGAAGTGTTGCTCCCAACTCAAATCATCGGGATATTGCTGACCTCGAATCTTCATATCACGTCTTGGTATAGCCAATGAGTTGACATTCCAAGGAGTAGGGGTCTCTCCATCTCTGGAATACTTCTTCTTCTTGGCAGATTCATGAACTACTTCCTCCCTAAATGATGCGTGTTGAGAACGAGTAATATGTGTTAGAATTCAATAACGATTGAAGTGCTGCTTACACAAAAGATTTGATATACTCACTCTTCTTCCTCTTCCTCCTCTTCTTCTTCCTCCTCTTCCTCTTCTTCTTGCTCCTGAAGTACTTCCTCCTCACTAACTTCTTCTCGCTGCATCACATGGCCACCGTCACCATCATCTGCTCCATCGTCAGCGCTTGCTAGGACACCCTTCTTGGATATCGTCTCGCTATTCACTAGCACCATGATGATTTTGTCAACAACTGCCTTGTCATAATCATTCGTAATGAATTCACGAGTACGCTTGACAATGTTACTCAGAGTTTCAGACAGAGGCGTTGGCACTGGGATACTATTCTGAACATTGAAATCTAATCTCTCGGTCATCACATCAAGACACCGCTGTAACTTATCAACTCCAACAGACGTCGATGCGTTGCCTTGTAAGACACTTTGGATAGCTTGGATATCGTCGTTGAAAAGTTTCCTGTGTCCATCAAACAAAGCTCCCAAGTCTGCTGATAAAGAACCGTGACCTTTGGCAGCAGCGGTGATGGCAGCAATCTCCTTAACTCTGCCCGAGAATGCAAATGCTGTAAGCTCCTTATATGCCGCCGCCATTATCATAAACGCTCGTTTACGTATCACATTTTCAACCGACTGGTGACATAGTAGTCTGAATTGCATATTCTCGGACTTCATTCCATTCAGAGTGAGCCACGATGCAACATGAACGAGAAGATTCTGTGGTAGGTGCGATTGAACAGGTGCTGCCAATGAGAGCAACTCGTTGGTTGGGGCTACTCCAAGTTGTTGAGGAGTTGAACGAGCACCTGAAAGAAGGGCACAGTGCTTGTTGATCCTCTCCATAACCTCGGGAATAATGAACAGCTCAAGAGTCTGACCTTGTCCAATGCCTCTCATTCTGAAAGCCCCCTGAGCATAATCTCTGAATGTCATATCCTTGCCTAGTGTAATGGCAGCCTTTGCGTCGATACACTGATGAATATCCATACCAGTGGTATGAATCTGATCATAAAACGAAAAACGACGGTCAACGGGTACACCAGCTTGGGCAAGTCGAACAACGTGCATTCCATGTCGTAAGAGCTATAAATCGATTCAATGGAAAGTACAAATATTAGCATATGGCCTATCATGTCTCAAATCACACAGGAATAAACACTACACTTACAATCATTTTACGATCTCGATGATCAAGGAAGACAACACCCTCAAAGTGTTCCGATAGGCCATGAGTTAGCATGTACCTTGCAACGTCGTAGTTTGACATTCCTGTGATGAGGGCTCCGGTATCAATCAAGACATGGAACGGAGGGTCACTCTTGATAATACCATCAAGAACTCCTGTCACGGTCCAATCAGAGCCGAGTAATCGACTAGACATGATACTGTCCGATGTTAAGTAATGATAAATCTTTCCATCCACACCTTCATCATAGTGACATTGACCAAGCTCTTCAGGTAGTAAATCACTCGGTGTACCGGAGAAACCAACTCGACGAGAGAAGAGCATATCTCCACCTAGATCTTGACCTGATGCTGCAATCTTCTCACCGTGCTGTTCAAGTACCAATGGGAACACAAATGTGTCAAGGTAAAACTTGAGAGGGGTTGGGCTGTGCTTTAAGAGCTTGTAGGTTACCTCCAAATGATTCTCATCACTCAAATCTAACAAATGGAGTGGCCAAATATCATCCGATGGCCTGTATTAAAGAGAAGTGGAATGAGTTGTAAGAAGACGTATCCAAATGAGCTACAGAAAGAGAGAGCACATCGTCGTCTTGATGACTTACCTAATGCCCTGGTACGCTTTAGCTGGTGTATTCAAGAAGTCATCGGTATCATCTTCATCATCAGCCGTTACTTCATTGCCAGTCTTGCGGGGACCTCGAACCTTACCTCCTGCAGCCTCTACCCATGCTACCCATCGTAGTGCTGATGGTCGCTTATGGTACGGTCCATACTCACCATCAAGCATATCCCTTAGTTCTTGGAGTGTTGCAATGAAATCTGTCATTCGAATACCCTCATATCGGTAAGCAGCAATCGTCAGACCAATCACAACATCGGGATGAGAGAACTGACTAGCCCTACTTGGAACATCCTTTCCGACAAATGGCACTGCAGCCAACCTCCTTGCCATTGACATGTCGGGATTAGTCTCTTCTGCAATCTTGATATCTGCCTTGGATAAAAGACCAAAGTTTACTCGATTGATCTTTGAAATTACATGAGGAATGAAGTTATTGATCAAGTCATGTGATAGATTGAGCATCTTCATGTACTCATCATCAAGAGCTACTGAAACAGCCGAGGCAGCTTGCTTATCCTTGAGAGGACCGTTGGCCATGTAAGAAAGAAGGTGCCTATCCTCAATATTTGGCAGACGCTTACTTCGGAGGTACAACAGTTGCCAACGAACAAGTAATGGCTTGAGTTGCTTGCTGTAAAAGTCTCGATCTAAGAGAACAATATGCGGTGTATGCTGCAGCTTATTCTCCGCCACGCCACGTTGGATAGTAGAGGCAACACTATCAAGGATTGTAAGAGCTTCTCGCGAGTCACTAAAGTCAACAGACATCTTCTTCGTCGAGGCATAGAAGATGGCATCCAACAAATGCCAAGTAGCATCCCAACGTAGACCGATACCGAACTTCTTACTTCGTGTGAAATCAATCGGGTGTTTCTCTCCGATTGGCCAGTTTAATTCACTCTTGAGAGGATGAAGAATAAGATCAACCTCATCCAAAAGAAGCACACCTTCCTTGAACAGTTTGAGAATCTCTGTGCAGTAGTATACATCTTCTGGGTTTACAGTCAGCTCAGTAACGACTGACTGTTCTCTGAATCGTTGGGCAATACGGGATAGGAACATGCCACCTGATGGAGGAGCGGTTTGCGCTCCAGTCTTTGATCTTTCCAAATATCGCATCATTTCAACAAACTTGAGCATGAAAGACTTGACGCTCGTTGGAGTGGCACAAATGATAGCCTTACTATCCCTAGCCTTGCACAACTTCATGTACAAGTCTCTCGTGATGGGTGTACCTCTACTGAATGAGAATGTAAAGACTGGCTTACGAACGACGGCAGAGAACTTCTCACGCATTACACTTCGTGAAAAGTCAAGTAGTGCATGAGGGACAACCTGAGTAACAAGTGACTTTCCATCAGCAAGGATCATGGCAAGAAGAGGAGCAACGACTGTCGTCTTCCCGGCACCCATAATCATTTGATGGCACATTGATTTGCCGTTCTTGAGTGCGTAAAGGAACTTGTTTACTAGTATGACCTGACTCTTTCTCAGCATCATCGAGTAAGTGAACTCAAACACTAGGAACCTTGGATCGAATTGAACTGCATTCTGAGTGACAGTCATAAAGTGACGTTCACATGTGAGGTCTGTGGCAACCTTTGATGATTGAAGACCAATCTCCTGACAAAGACGCTTTTGTACATCGGGAGCATTACTACTCTTGACACTTCGAAGAAGCTTCACCAGACGAGAAAGTCCTGCCAATGCACGATGAGATTGCCCAATACGAATGGAGGCGAGCATCGCCACAACTGTCAAACTGTTAACTGTTTTGTAGGCTGCACTTGAGAGGTATGGGTTGAGACTTCGTATATCTTGTTCAGCCGTGGACGATAAGATGGATGCAACCATGAGCTCGAACCATACCGTTGGCTCACGCTCAGATATCTGACCAAGGCGGAAACGCAAAAAGTTACATTCCTCTGGCAACGTTCCAGGTTGATCAGATCGTTCGGCTGAGGTTGCAATAGCCAACGCTCTAGCCATTAGATTGCCCAATGACATGCGGTCAAACTCCATAAGACCATTCAGGCTCTTGATTAGATTTCCTAGCTGTGATATTGCCTTCTTAAGAGAGGCTGGATTTGAGTGTAGACTGTCAATATCCGCAGGAGAGAAGCCAATCAATGTCGGAGTTGTCTCGTTATTCGCACCGTGTGCATACTTTGATATATCCGTACTAATTCTCTGACTTGTAGCTTCTGAACAATGTGTCCGAGCTGCCTTAGACGCTGACAGATCAAATGGAACTGTTCCCGAAACATTCGGCTTCCTCAATTGACCACGATTGAGGTAGACGACAAAGGTTTCAAGCTTGATTGGAGCCAGTGGTTTGGATGCAAACGCTTGAATCTGAGCCATGGGTATATTAACAGCAGCACAGTTCTGAATGTCGAGGCCAAAGGTAGACTGAGAGTAGTCTGAGATTCGAGGGATCACCCACAAACGGTAATCGAAGAATGAGCTTGGTCTTCGTAATGTCATAACAGCTGGTGATTGACTTTCAATCGAAGCCACTGGGAAGTTGAGCATGGATCGGATGGATTGCTTTGTCAAAAAGGTGTGCAGCTCACTAAGTACACGACTAACGGCATCCTTGCCTTGGAACATGCCCTTGAACTTTGACATGGCGCTATCAATCTGAAACTTGGGAATATGTGGATGTTGAGCAACAGTTGGGTTCTCCGAGAGAATACGTAGAGCAGACATTTCAGCTGACTTCCTCTTAAAGTCAGAGGAAGGTACCAACCGAACTAGGATACGTCCCCAGTTATGAGTCTTATCATTTGGATGGAGCTTGAAGGCAACGGTACCAACTAGTAAGTCATACATGAGAGGGAAACCATAACTGGCTGATGTGATCTCTATTCCGTGATCAATGGCACTGTTGATGAATTCCAGAGCTCTTAGTCCACCAAACGCAACTTGATCTTCCTCGGGTCTTGAATATGCGGCACCAAACAGCTTTGAACCAATCAAGCAATTCTTAGGGTTGTCCAAAATGCTCGTATCAGCACCGCCATCAAAGTTGTCAATGATTGGCTGTTTGTCTATTCCCACTTTGACTGATAGCGTTTTGCCAACGGGAAGAGAACCAATGTTACTTACTGCCGAGACATACGCATTACGATTGACCAATTCTGTTGGAAGACGAAACCCAACAGACGGTGTACACATCTTTAATAGAAGGAGCTCTTCTTCAGTGGTAAGCCTACACGCTGAAGATACAAAGTCGTACTTCTTGACGTACTCCCTAGATTATAAGATGGAGAAAAAGATATACGTGAGCTGGGAACATAAAAGGATCTGTTTCGTATCCTAGTCTAATATACTCACCTCATTTCTTCGAATACACTCCATGGACACTTCATAGCACTGCTATCACCAAGTCCAACAGTCACTGCAGAGAGCTTTAACCGGCAAGCATGTGCATCTGGATGGTTATCATTGCCCAAGAACTCAAGTTGGTTGAAGATTTGAGCCTCCTCTGATGTTAAATCCTCAGAAACACAAGATTCCACCATCTTATACACTTCCTGATAAGCACCAGTGATAAAGTACATTACCATCAAGTACATGGACGAGGCCAAGGATGGAGTAATGAGGAAGGACTTTGACGAGTGTACTGGATACAAGTAGCATCGGATTTCACCCATATTATTAATCCACTCTTGATTTCTACGGTCCAATAAGACTTGTACTGAAAGGTGAGATCCATCCGTTGACTGCAAAAGCAAATGATGATGAGTAGGATCAGGAACACATGTGATTAAGTGCATTCGATACAACAAACAGATCATAACATCACATCAACACTTACCAAACGGCGTGGAAGGGCACAGCCAGGAATAAGTACAAACAAATCATTGTCTTCGTTTTGAAGCACAATAAAGTGATCAATTGAGCCAAGTAGCTTCTCCACGAGTTGTCTTGACTTGATGGATGTGGCAATATATAGCCCATCATTATCATTACTATATAGACGGTGCTCAGTAGTGCCATCTATCTTTTCCACCCTCTTGGCTCTGAATGAAAGGTTAACTCGTGGTAGCTCTATCAGATCGATCGTACAAGCTTGCTGAACATTAAGTACTTCAGACTCGCTCCACACGAGCACTTGTGAGAGATTGTCTAGACGAGATAACAACATGCCAATCTGTTTCAACAGTGATCCCGCTGGTGCCATGACGATGTTCAGTAATGTAAGAACGGGTCTGTTCTTATCAATGTTCTCCGACTCTTCATCTGAATCAGACACGGCAACTCTTTGTACCATTGCATCTGCTCCTGTATTGCAAAACCCACTATTGTCAACACCCTTGTGCTTGGACAGTTGAATCTTGAGTCTAGTTGATGATTCAGTATCTGCCCCGACCTCATCATCTCCCTTTGTCTTATCTTTAGGGATTTCATAACCAATAATGTTATCATCCTCACTCTGCCAGAACATATACTTATCTACCAAGCATGCTGGGATAAGACCTGCCATAAATCGAGAAGGGATTAGCATTTGTGTGCCCATTTCTGAATTCAATGCCCGAGTGATAATCAAGGACGGTTCAGGAGATGTGGTAGTCATGGGAACTCCGCCACTCATTGCCAATACACCTCCAATCCTGTCTGGATATGGCTCACCAGACACTTCATGCAAACAAAGCGACATGTTTGATGTGTACTCGAGTGTTCGTAAGTGTCGACGACCGTATTCCTTGACATTGAAAACTGTCACCACTGGAGGGTTGTGCGACACTATTACCTCCTTCAGTGTATGAGTAAATGGTGTATCACTACCTGTGGATGGGTTTTCAATCCAACCCAACAAATGAGCAAAGGACGAGTTACTCTGATCGTTTGGTGACATGAAGAGAGTCACACCAGGTAGGATCAACGGGAGCTTCTCCAGCAGAACTTCGGCAATCCAGGTTTCACCAGGGCGTAGACTCTATAGTTGGGCAAGTATTGAGCAAAAAGAGTGAGTTGTTACTTGTAATGACCATCAATGCAATGCAACACAGACACTCGAACTTACATTTGGAAACTTTCGTGAGTAGTCATGGCTCAATGCTCCTTTGATGTCGTGATAGTTACGCTTGTCAGGTGCCCAAGACATTACGTCATATCTCTGTCCAACCAAGCGCCAATGGTATCGATTTGTGGTATGAACCACCTCGGCACACGCCACATCTGATGCCCCAGCAAGAACAGTCTTTCGTGTGTGTTGGAAATCCTTGTGCTTCATGATGCTAGGATCAAGTAACATCATCTTATGGTTCTGAAGAGTAAACTCAGATATCTGAACATTCACTTCGATACCAACCTCCTTCGTCGTCACCCGCAGCATCCACTTTTCAAAGTTTTCACCATGCTTGGGCTTACGGTATGATCCGTCACGTAGCTTTTCATCTTCTGTATCAGGTACAAATCTACCATAGCATGTTGGATGACCAATACTCTTCCAATGCCGTTGTTTCAACTGCTTCTTATCAATTCTTTCAGCTCCTGTGTTTCGTTTGAGTGTTGAGTAAGAAGAAGAAGAGTTGAGTTGATGACAAAAAGATACACATCTTATGCACACTATCAGAAACCAGAAACATATACTTACGAGTTCCGGTGCCAGTTGCCACCCTCACAACTGCCTCCATAGCAGCATCAGCATCTTCAGGATTGTTCTTAATGTACTGTAAGATATGATATCTCTTGCCCTGAATGATATCAAAGATTTCCGATTGAGCAATCTGAATAGATGGTGGAGGTCTGGAAGGATCAGACGAGTCGGCAAGATCATCATATGCCTTGTTGCTAAAGCGATGGTTGATGGAAAGGTATACTTGTGAAGTAAGGAGGACGGAAATAGAACGGTAGTCAAACTCCTCATATGTGTAATTCTTGAACAAGTAAATGAGATGGGCATGGACAAGATTACTGGCATCCACACTCTTGCATCGGATGGGATCGATCCAATACTCAAGCATCGGAATGACACGTTCATCCAAAGTCTTGCGTAGATCCTTCATTGCCTTTTCAACCTTCCAAGTTTCCATAAACTCTAATCCTCGTGGCCGAGGCTGACCAGCTGTGGTGCACTTCTTCAATGCATACTTGAGAAATCCCTCCACACGAACGGCAAGACGAGACGTGTACAAGATGAGCGGCCCAGACGATGATGTTGCAACATACCTGCCAACATCCATATCAACTGCACGCTCTAACATCTTGATAATACAGCAAACTAGAACATCTGGTGACTTGGCAATCTCATTGAATAGTGTCCCAAGAGGCGTAGATAACATGTTCTGTAACTTTGCTTCGTTCACAATGGGAATCTCAGTCACTTGCTCAATAAAGTCAGCGGGCTTCCACATTCCTGGCTCGAACAGTGCTGCATCCACAATGAGCTGTAGCGACTTGGTCTTTAGAGCCACAAGACGACCGGGGTCGCCATTGGCAAAGAAGTCGAGGATGAGGGGAATCCTTAGGTAAGGCACAGTAAAGAACTGAAGAAAGCGCTCCGAGTCTGCTGGTGTCAAGACACCTCCAAAAGTTGGAAGCTCTTCGTTGGTCAAATGAAGGATATCATCCTCATTCTTAACTGATACTGGTTTGGCTTTACCCTTGAGAAACTTATCACCACAAGAGTTGACAATGTTCGTTGGATCGGCACAACTTAACTTGCTCCTAGCAACTTTGGACTTTGAGAATAAGCTCAAGAAGCTAGAGAAGGCATTCTTGTTATCATTCTTCGCCACAGCTGAAGGGTCTACATACTCCTGAAGATGGCCACGGAAGGCTGTAACATGGTACTGCAACGTCTTATTCTCCTCTGAAACTGGCTTGACGGCCCATTTCAGTGTAGCATCAGAGGGCAGCCAAATATAACCATCCTCCATATCCGGCGTCGACGTTGCACCACTAACTGCATGCTTGAAGTGGAAGATAATCTAAAAATGAAGAAGAAAAACGATTGGTTGAGTATCCAAGTCCACACAAGATGATAAACGAACGAACATTAAACTCAAACTATCGGACTTACATCTCTAAAGTACTCAAATTCGGGCAAGATTTCCATAATAGCACCATTCTGACCAGAAATGAGACGAGCAGAGTGGGTAGTCATAGCCGACTCAGTACAGGGGTATGGACGTGGGAGAGCTAATTCAATGGACAGATGGTTCATCAACTCCAAGTCTCCTCCGTGTGGTGTGAGGCTCACATCAAAGTTGAAGATTGTGGGGTTCCACTGAGAGTGTCATGGCATAGATAAATGATGTTAGTTGTGCGGCACTATGGACACAAGATGTGTCACAGCTTATTCAAAGAATGACTCACCGTTCCATCATCCTTGATAGTCATACCCCGCATGTAATCCAAGCACTGGAACCGCAACGATGTTAATTGAGGATCGTAAATTGGCAAGTTGGCAGCCAAACTTTCGAAAGATCCACTTTCAAAACCAAATGGACGAGTTGGGCCCTCGTTCAATCCAGAGTAATGTAATGAGAATGGTGAGGGATCATCGGTACACTTGACACGAGCAATCGCATCTGCAACACATGCACCACAAGCAAAGGCCGTGGTACGTATTCCGACTAATCCACGAGACTGCTGGACACTGCTAGTTGCAGCAGAGTAGATACGACACATCCTCCGAATGAGGAATAACAAATTCGTCTGTGTCTCCCTCCTCATGGGACTTTTACGCCAAAAACAAACTGATGGATCAAGATGAGGCATAGGTAGTGTCACTGTCAATGCATATTGAGCAGCACTAGCCACAAAGGCAGGAGCATTCTTCACAAGACGTCTTTGCTGTAGCAATAGACTACATGCATGACAAATACGAAGGAGTGACGATGCAGCCGTGTGATAATCAGTGGCAACATCGGGCATACCCTCGTCGGTAAGCACTGCTGGGATGAGGATAGGATCTGGTCGAGGATCGCCCATTAGAGCTTTGACAACTTCATCATAATTATCTCTCCTTAACCTTCCAAAGAATGGATGCCCAGCACTTCCCTCACTGGCACGCAAGTTATTGAGCATACCCTTCCCAAACTGCTCTTCCCCGGCTCCTCCTCCAATCTGTGCCGAATGTTGATCTAATGGCTTGGAACTTGCCACGGCCAACTTACCCAACAATCTATCCAAGAGTTCCCAGGTGTAATTCAATGCTCCACCCAAGGCATTCATATCATCACCTCCGCCATTCAACATGCCTAGTTCCTTGGGGTCTAACGTACTTGCATAGTTGGCCAAGTTTCTTGCCGTTAATTGTAAAATACGTGAATCCTCAGGATCCATACTCGAAGGACGAGCATCAGCAATTCCCCTGTATGCAATCTCCACCGCTGCATTCCGTACCAACAATTGTGAATACTTGGAACTGGGTGAATTCAACTCAGGTATCGTTGTTAATGCCAATAATGCCAATTGATGATACTGTGCCGCACCACTCGCCGTAGCCGGGGGATAGAAGAACTCAGCAGGTCCAGCATCCTTATTCGACAATAATGGTCGACTATTCAACGATGTCAACAACTTGGTATACAAGAACTCGGCATTATTACGCTTCGACGGATAAACTTGCATACGAAATAATAATACCCAAAATGTTGAATCCACAATACGTTCACGTGGTATATCCCATATTGTTAAACATAATTGTTTCGTCTGTCGTCCTGTCGTATTATCAAAGTTTGATGGATGATATTCCAACCCATTTGGTCCGGTATTAACAACACTAAAACTCCAACTATTACCTCTATTCCTTAAGATGTATAAACAAACATGTGCCGAATCTAACGTTTGCCACCCTCCCGGCATTACCAATTGTTGATTCGTTTGTATATTCCCAACTAAATTCACAAATGTATTAATGTAGTTTAAGAATAATGCATCAAGATTTTTACCAGACGCGCCTGCGGAATGTGGTAACATGCTTATTAATTTGATACAGGCCTCTAATCCAATTTGATTACCACGTAAATATTCAAGTGGATGTGATTTACCACCGTGAGCGTACATGTTACGTTCCGATTCTTGTACTAGATGACATTGGAAGCTTAATGATTTTGCTAATTGTTCATACATTGGTGCAGCCGTGAATGCAGCTGGTTGTTCAGATGATGCTGCACCCTTCTTTGATTTACCACTACTACTATCAAGTGCATCTTTAGACGTACCCTTTTGTACACCATTATCCTCATTCTGTTGTAACAAACTAGCACCAGCAGCACCCAAGAACGCACCAATACCCTTCTTATTCTTACTATTAGCATTATCCAATCTCCATTTTTCAACATAAACATCTAATCCCAATAATATCCAAAAGGGCTTGACACGTTCAATTGGATAGAATTTACGTGTTGGTTCCTTTTTGTCGGCACCTGCTAGGAATTCGTAAATGTTGAAGAAACGTGCATTGGATGGGTTTAAAGTGACGGAGGAGGATGATTGGAGTGCTACTGTCATGTTTGCTGATGTGGGTAATTGGGCACCACTTTTACCAATGCCTCCGGGTGTTGATGTTGTTGATTGTTTGGATTGTTGTTTGGTGGATGTTGATTGTTTAGACGAGGGTGGAAGTTGAGCAGTCTTCTTGGGTGAAGTAGAAGATGACGATGGTTGAGCTGTAGTTGCAGGAGCTACATTCTTCTTTGGTGTTGTTGCCTTTGGTGTCTCCTTTACAGCATTAGTAGCAGCAGCAGCAGTGGAAGTATTAACAGGAGGCTTGTCGCCACTTGCATTACTACCCGAAGAAGCAGAAGTTACAATCCCAACCTCCTCGGGAGCAGGAATATCCACAGCTGCAGTCTTTCGTGTTGTTGCAGTAGATAATGCCGGAGATGGTGATGTAACTGTATTATTCGAAGGTGGAAGAACCACTGGAGAAGGTGATCTAACATTATTGTTTGTTGGTTTGACCATTGGTGATACACTACTACCACTCTTGGTTGTTGATACCCGAGGTGAATCACTAAAAATGTTTGCCAAATTTGGATTAACAGGTTGTTGTTGAACTGCAACTGGAGCAGCAGGTTGTTGAACTGCAACTGGTGGCTTGTTAGCATTATTAGTAGTAGAAGTTGCTGACATACTGTTGGGTAATGAAACATTAGCAGCAGCAGCCAATGGATTCTTCTCTGTCGACGCAGAAGCAATTGGAGTTGACGTACTTTCCAATCCAGCAAATGGATCATCAGTACCTGCTTGAAAACCACTCTTTTGAGGCATCATACTGTTCACTGGCTGTTGTTGTTGAACCTGTTGTTGCTGCTGTGGGATACCAAATGCATTATTATTAGTTGCAACTGGCCTTTGCTGTTGAGGAGGTTGAGCTGGCTGTTGTTGAACCAGGGTGACGTATGCTGGAGGAAACCAACCATCCTATTTGTTGCAATTGATAGAGAGAAGATATTGTTAGTACGTTATTGTATATATATAAAGTATAGTTGCAAAAATATGAATTCCATAAGGAGTGCATGCCCCTCCAAAATAGAAACATCTATAAACATATCCCCTCAATCTTTACCCAAACTATACACCATGCCCCAAAGCCAAACATCATGCCGTCATCTCTAGCACCTTGCCATATATCTAAACAATGAATATTCATCAATATATTGCTCAGCCGTCATCAGCCGTCATCTCCAAAGGACCACTAGATGGACATCCTAATGCCTTGGTTTTGGGATTTTGGCCTATGAGGCAAGAACCTGCAAACTTGGCTGCAAAAGGCTGCCGTCATCTCTAGCACCTTGTCATATATCTAAACAATGTACATTTATTCATATTTGCTCAGCCGTCATCAAGGGCCACTCAATACACCAAATCAGCCCAACAAACCAAATATAAATCTAAACTCAACAACTCAACGCGCCATCGTATCCTCACTTGTATAGCTTCCCCTCGACAAACATACACGCCTAATAACAAACAATATAATATGCCTTAAAACCAAAACCATCCATTACACAGTGGTCGTGTACACCCCAACACATAAACACACAACTCATTATGTCCAACACACATAAAACATATAAAAAACTCACCTTTCCATTGCAATTACCCCACCACCATTGTCCTAATTGATTTGGTGCTGCTATTATTCTAGAACCTGCAATAAATGATAATTGGGATTGTGAGGAATTACCATTAAATGCATGTTTTGCTCGATAGATTGCTTTTGGATTGTTCATCTTTGTTGGTGTTATGTGTTTGAGAGATTATAAAGAGAGAGTTTGGTATATCGCCTATCGCCCTTTACAGGCGTGTTATGTTTGAAAAAAGTAACTGATATGTTATTGTTCTATTGCAATACTACTATATACTCTCAAAGATATGATTTATCTTCAACTCCACGATACAAACTACGCCGTCACTCAAACATGGTGCATCTTCTGTGAGTTACTTGAGACAGAGTTTAGAGCACTCTCATAAGAGTGTTTGGCGATAAACGGTAATGAGGGGATGAACTTCCAACTTCCAATAAGTTGCAAGTCTATGGGAGTACCTATGCCTGTGATCAAATAGTAAAGTTGAACTCATATATTCCAATCATAGTTGTTGATGATGTAAAGCCATATGTGTCAATGTTTCATACTCTTTCAATTGGTTGTGTCCGGTAACAGTACGGTAAGATTTTTATAAATACGACCACAGGATTATGTACGTACATTGCAGTAAATCTAGGTGAATTTATCTGCTCCAGGTTGTGACGTGGAATAGATCCCCGTATCACAAATCACAAGTGAATATTGCTCATACAATTTATTATTGATACAATAACCACACATATATACTGATAATATAGTATTTAGATCAGTATTTAACGCTCTTTCGATTAGTGGTAATTGTAAGCCCGTGTCTGGGCGGCAGAGAAGGAAAAGTACTCATCTTGTGCACAACTTTTTGTAAAGGTAGGTAAAGGTCAAAGGTCACCTTCGGCAGCATAAGAATAGTCTATTCTACGGTTTGGTATTGCAATTATCTAAATACATAATAACTAACAATACGAGTATTGGATTTAGCTTCCGATTTAGCTTCCAATTGAGTAGTTTTAGTCCGAAATATGAGCACATCCAACAAAATTTGCAATGATAGTGCATCAAAATCAAATGATGGTGTATGCGAGGTGAATCGTATGTCACAAAATATGAGCACTGCTGATTTAGAAAAGACTAAGATATGTGCCAATTGTGGTAAGGAGGGTAGTGATGTCAACAATACATGCAACAAATGTAAGATGGTTATGTATTGCAACGCAACGTGTAAAAAGAAGCACAAGAAGAAGCATAAGAAATCTTGTGACAGGCGAGTAGCTGAGCTTCATGATGAGGCACTGTTCAAACAACCACCATCACAATATGGAGATTGTCCAATATGCTTTGAACGAATACCATTACGTATATCGGGTAGTAAATATAATGCTTGCTGTGGAAAGAGGATTTGTAGTGGATGTTTTGTTGCGAATGCAAAAATAGATATAAAGAAGCAATTGTGTGCTTTTTGTAGGACTCCAAACCCTAAATCAACCGAAGAGAGTAGAAGAAGGGCGAAGAAACGAATGGAGGCCGGAGATGCTGAGGCAATCTTCAATTTTGGAGTATTCTATGCTCAAGGTAGAAATGGTTTACCGCAAGATTATGAAAAGGCATTAGAATTATATCATCGGGCAGGTGACATTGGATGCTCTCAGGCATACCATAACATTGGATGCGCTTATCTCAATGGTACAGGAGTGGAAGTTGATGAAAAGAAGGCTATTCACTACTGGGAATTAGCAGCCATGCAGGGACATGCAGACGCAAGGCACAACCTTGGAAATATGGAGGCACGGGTAGGCGATTTCGACAGAGCTACCAGACACTGGATGATTGCAGTGAGGAGTGGGTATACAGGCTCTTTGAGGGGGATCAAATTACTCTACACCGAAGGCCACGCAACAAAAGATGATTACACAAAAGCTTTACAACATTATCAAGAGTATTTGAATGAGGTTAAGAGTGTTCAAAGAGATGAAGCTGCCGCGGCTGGTGATCAATACAAGTATTATTGATTAGAAGTATGCCATGCTTGTGAGAAGAAGTTATGCCATACTCGCATGAAGAAGGAAGTCATCTGCTGCTAAATAAGACGATTATAAGTACATTGAATAGAGGTAGAATACCACAAAGTTAAACTAGACCTCATTATCGTTTAAAAGTATAAAGAATTCAGATTCTTGAATATCCCTCAATGTAACAACTGCTCTTTGTACTGGTTCTTCTCCTTCCTTTGATACAATAACCAGTTTGCAATTAGCCTTGTCTATATCATTTGTACGCTGCATTGGCAATTCTTCCACGGAAGTTGTATCGGTCAATAGTTGCGTACCTTTGGGTATAAACCCTACCGCCCATGCTCCTTCTACATTACTCATAACTTCTTCTTCGGTACCTTCTACAGGTACTTTTCTACCGTCCAAGTATACATCTTGTGCATAACTAATACTGACATTGTCATCATCATCGTTATCTTTTGGTGGTAGTATTTCGGTCCGATGCCACCATAATCTAGTATTGATAACTATTCGATCACCTTCTGATAGTGTAACTCTGTATGACTCTTCCAACATTACATTCTTCATCTTACATTGATTTAGTAATTCTTGAGTAGGACGAATATACCAAGATTTAGTACCAGATACTTGATAATGTACTGTCCCATCATGTTGTATGTTATCTGTATGTTCTGATCTACCCTCTAATGCTAATGTCCTTGAACTATTACGACCGACAAATATCCATATTGGACGAGAGGTTTGTATAGAATTGGTATTAGAAGAAGCGGTATCATCATCTTGTTTTAATACTGGAAATATTGGTGTATTGATACAATTAAATGTCGATATGGCTTGATTAGTATCATCTTGTAATATGAAGGAACAATACCCATCAGCTTGATGTTCATTTGATGGAGATAGAAAGTCTATCGGCTTGATACAACTATTAGTTTCATTCTTTGCAGTTTCAACACACCACGATTCTTGATCTTTAGGAGACGCCGATTGAAATACTTTTAGTAGATATTCTAAATGTTGATTAGTGTTGACTTTTCTTTTGCGTTTCTTCTTTGTATGAGTAGTAACAGAAGCTCGAAACAAAACACAACTTGTAGAAGCATAGATATTGCAAAACTCCTTCAATGTTGTGCTACCGCAATCTAATGTAGGTATTTTTATTGATGCCGCCGCCATCATTAACAATATCTCTACTCACCATCCGACACTACCTGTTATTTGAACCACTATAATATAAGTATAATATACCAGCATTCAGTCTCTCCCTACCTACTGTCTCAAGTACATCTCAGTCTCGGATTTTTCGTATCCTACATGCAACTTTACACCTCTGCCGTCATCGGACGAAGACTAAGCTTCACGAAACTATCACCAATCGAATGAAAATTAAAAACTGATCTAACACTATGTTTTCAGAAGTTCTAGACAAGTACGATATTGCAATACCAAAGTATGGAGTAAAAGAACAATTGTCGACATTTTATTACAGTTTTCGTTGTTTGTGAAAACTCCTTATTGTAGCCGACACGGGCCCACAAGCAAGTAAAAATGGCAGCAGATGAATCTCTACTGAACAAACAGCTATATCAAAGTATTATTAAATCTATAATGATGTCTAAGTGCATAAAGTTGGTGGATGAATGGCATATAATGGTCACCTATGAGTTTTAACATTTTTTGCATTTAACCGGCATTGAGCATTGCAATATATGATATCGAGATCAATAATCACTCTCGTATACCTCCAGCATAGCCAGGAGATTAGTTTTTAACGGTCTTTCGAATGGTAGTGCTTTCAGAATATTAACGGAGTAATGTGTGTGCACTTTTATAACACAAGGCCAAGATTTCATACACGCACCTATCTCTACGGTCGGCGTTAATACATAGTGGAGGTCTCGCTATTATTATTTGCCAAGCAATCGATCTATTGAAACGGTAGTATTATATTGATACAGTATGAGTACGTCTGATGATTGCAATGATAGTGCATCAAAATCAAATGATGGTATATGTGAGATAAATGATAAGTTACAGAATATGAAGACCGCTGATGAAGAAGATAAAGTTAGTACTAACACGTGCGCCAATTGTGGTAAAGAGGGTAGTGACGTTACAAATAAATGCAATAAATGTAAGATGGTTATGTATTGTAACGCAGCATGTAAAAAGAAACATCGACACAAACACAAGAAGGAGTGTGAAGAACATCTCAGACTTGCTTCTGAACGTGCAGCTGAATTGCATGATGAGGCCCTCTTTAAACAGCCACCATTAGAATATGAAGATTGTCCCATCTGCTTCCTACGAATGCCATATCTATGTACGGGAAAGAAATATCAGTCATGCTGTGGAAAAGTTATATGTAGCGGATGTTTCTATGCAAATGCAAACATAGATCTAAAGAAGCAATTGTGTGCCTTTTGCAGAACTAAAGCACCTCAATCCGACGAGGATGCAGTTGGAAGATTGAGTAAACGAGTGGAGGCCGGAGAAGCATTGGCAACCTATAATCTAGGATGTCACTATCGAAATGGAGAAATGGGTTTTCCACAAAACTATACCAAGGCATTAGAATTATTTCATAAGGCAGCAGAACTTGGATATCCCTCAGCATATTATAACGTGGGATATGCTTATAATCATGGTTATGGAGCAGAAGTGGATAAGAAGAAGTCGATACATTACTGGGAGCTAGCAGCTATGGGAGGGTGTGTAAATGCAAGGCACAATCTTGGATGTGAAGAGGGGCAGGCATTCAATTTTGATCGGGCATTAAGGCACTTTATGATTGCTGTGAGAGGTGGTAATCCCAAATCTTTAGAAAGCATTAAAAGAATGTACTCAAATGGACTTGCAACAAAAGACGATTACTCAAAGGCATTACAATCATATCAATCATATTTGGAAGAGATCAGGAGTGATCAGAGGGATAAGGCGGCTGCAGCCAGTGATCGATTCAAATATATCACGTGAGATTTCATACTAAAAAACACATCCAATAGTAGATACTCTAAGTTAGATAGCACCCGAAAAGATAGAAGGCTATCATATATCATCATGAGCCAAGTGTTGTATCAATACCAAAACTTTCAGCTACCTTTTCTATTTCAGCACATACTCGATTGGGGAAGTGATCCGTCCATAATGTAGGGCTAATCTCAATCTCATTAAAATCATCATTCTCCTTTTGTATTGGTGTGTATATCGATCCAGCATTTGATGCACCACATGTTATACAACCCACCACGCCATGTAGACATTGTTTGCTTTGTCCAGTCTTGACAAGATGAGTTATATTACCCGGTGGGTATAAATTGACAGACCGTATCATTCCTCTATTCGATCTTCGTTCTTGTTGCATTGACTCAAAGCGCCGTAATTGAGTGAGGAATTCTGAATTAGGCACGGCATCGGGTGCATACAACATGTCCTCATTCTGCTGTATCAAGTAGTCTAAATCACCAAGTGATTCTACTTCTCCACATGCTCCGTGCTTGAAGATTCGTTGAGCAATCTCATACTTAGACAATTTCACTCGAGCAATCAAATGAAGCACTTCATCTCTAAGACTGTGTAAAAGGAAGTGTCGGATG
>Ga0214480_100369_pt1 | contig 22983 bp, 20 predicted proteins | sample M1_20Mar14CPVII9_3_FD_165042 | JGI IMG/M metagenome (GOLD analysis project Ga0214480, IMG submission 165042) | Marine eukaryotic communities from Monterey Bay, California, United States - M1_20Mar14CPVII9sort6BwellE17 | ecosystem: Environmental > Aquatic > Marine > Unclassified | place: USA... | reverse complement strand
AATGGATATCGAGGATGGAAACCAACCGATCGTAAAGCACGTTCGTGATACTTGAGTGTCTTGTATGGAGTACTTGCCAAATCAAGATCAAACCATACAAGTCGACGATCAAGACTACCAACAACAACATGATCACCAGAACCATGCACATCAATTGATGAAATGTGACGACATCCTGACATGAGTCGTTTCACCATTACTTGCTTAACCAAATGATAAACACGTACATGTTCCTTCGTTGCAACAAATAAGAATGGCTTCTGTGGATGGAAGCATGCCAATTGTACCTCACCTCCCTTGGACTTGCCAAATGGTTGTTGTGATGCAGCCTTGGATAGTTGATGGATTAGTACAGCCGCGGCACCTGCCTTGGGTGAGACTGTAACAAAGTAATCACCCTTACGATGCCACTTGACAGACGTTACATCACGATTGGTCTGTAAAATGGCAATCGGCCCTGACTTGCCACCATAGGCTGAGATTGGAGTTTCAGCAGTAGTTGCATTACCCTTCTTCTTGATGAGCTTTTTAAATGATGTCCATGTAACAGCCTTGGCAGCACGTGAGTCGGGTGCAATGTTACCACCATTCAATTTCGATGATGATGCCGCTGATAGTAAAGCATCTGTAACTTCGGAGTCGTCAAGTCCACCAGTACCGGTGGAGATTACAACGGCACATTTTCCAATCGAGGCAAGTAACACATGATGAGATCGATTGGGATTCCACTCGAGAGATGTGATTGGTTTCTTTGTCTCGGGTTCGGCCTGTGTATTGTTAATTTGTCGTAGGTAGAAAAAAGTTAGCAACTCGGCAGACACAGAAACAAGATATCAATTACAAACATGTCAAACTCACCTTCTCAGTATCACCCTCTCCATCATCATCCTTCTTCTCATTCCCCATCAATTTAACAACACTATCATTTAAATTCCAACTTTTTAATAATCGTCCTGTCTGTACCTCCCATAATCGAACTATACCATTCTCATCACCACTTGACAAGAATTGTCCATCGGAGCTAACACTTAGGCAACGTACCACCACTGCCTCTTCTTCACTACTATTCTCTTCATTACTACCAGGTACAACATACTGCAAACACTTACTAGTAGGAAAAGGACGTAAATCACTAGCCTTGGGTAATTGCGGTACTAAACTCTCTGGATCAATATTAAGTCGTCGTTTCATTGCACGTGGACATAGATATAAATCTAAACATCTTTCAAATGTATCTTTGACAGAATGTTCATATGCCCCGACACTACGTAAATTAGTATATTTTTTTGGAATAAAATTACCATATGGACGATCTTGAACATCTAATTCATTCCATTGTTGTATTTCTTCTTCATTTGGTAGATATTCTTCGGGAGGGTTGTAGGAATAAGCATGACCGGGTGGTGGTACCTTGGGTGCCGCCATGTGTTGTGGTCCTTTCCGTAATGCTAATTCATCTTCTTCATTACCCTTCCATAATTGAAATGGTTTACCATCTTCTCCTTGTTCTTCACGTTTGATTAAATCATTCATATCACGTACCTTACCATCTAAATAATCCATAGTAATACTACCACATTTCAATCTATGTAATAACCGTTTGACTTGTAACTTTTCATATACACTTGGTTGGAATCGTGATTTCTTTTCATACTTGTCACTATTTAATCCAGATTGTAATTTATTTACACCTGAAAAATAATCAATATATTCTGGATTACTTTCATGTTCAGGATGTGCAAATGCACCATTTTGTAATCGTCTTATTAATTCAATTTGACGTTGGGATAATTGTACATCCTTGGCGTTTAATTCATCATAGACTGTGAATTTACCATTCTTGGAATCATTAGCTGCATTATCAGCATCTAGTACTTGATCTAATAAATCTTTATTAGATGTTGCTGAGGAACTTTTAATAACTTGGGAACCATGAGCGTCATATCCAATGTGTGAATAGTCATCATACCAATGGAGTGGAACACGTCCTATACGATTTTGAGTGGCGTCATCATCTTCATCATCGGAGGATAGATTATCAGTATGCATCCATTGTGCTGTTGCTGCATCGTTGTTTGGTGTGGAGGTATTTGTGGAGGTAGCATCTTTACTATCATCAGTTGACGACATCTTATTATCAACTTGTTTACTGCCATCACGTTTCTTCTTTAAGCCAGCAATCTTTGGCCAAGATCGTGGAGCATCTAAATTTTCTAAATCTAATATTTCAACATCTTCATCATCACTCTCTTCATCATTCTCTCCTGTTGTTGAGAATTGCTTCTGGCGTTCAATTAAATCATCTTCATCATCAGAACTGCCCTGTTCTTCAAACTCATCTGATTCCCCGTCAGAGCTATCGTCATATTGATCAGATACTTGTGGTTCATTCTCCTCCTCTTCTTCAGCTGCTGAGTCGTACTCTTCTTCTGAGGCACTGCCATCTTCATCACTGGCGGAACTATCATCACTACTTGGTTCCATTTCAGGTGCTTGGTCGTCTTCTTCTTCTTTGGTTGTAGTAGACTTCTTCTTACTGCTATTGCGTGCCATTTTAATGTGTGAATTGTGTGGGGATTATGATGTGTTGTGACTTTGAGGAGCTATATCTTATAATTAATTAGCAACTAATAACAAGTTGATTTAAGTTTAGAAGTACTTCTTTTATTGCTGTATGTGCCATTACTGGATAGATGATGATATTAATGTTTATCGTAAAAATTTAATGGAGCTGCAACTTATGCCGTGTGCATAGTAGTCTCTTTACTCCAACATCACCACTCACTACACCAAAGTTGTGTTTATGATTGTATCTGTGGCTGATTGATATAATGATGTATTGTATTGCAATTACTTAGTAGTAGGTTGTTTAAATATGGTATATTTCCGAAAATGTGGACTCATGACCAAAACTCGAGTCCCTCTTCGACTCGCACTTATTTTCACGAGCCTCCCGTAAGTTGGATGTTGGCATGTTGGTGTGGCTAATATCTCCTTCCCCTGCTGGTGGTCTACTAGTAAACGTACTCAACAACGATAGTTAAATGGAGGAATCGGATAGGAAATCCTCACACCGAGGGGCAGCGAATGGAGCCGACGATTGGGAAGATTTTGGTACAGCAGAGTATGATAAATTTGCACCAACATATTTATCAGAAGATGAATGGAGGACCAAGAATAAGACTGATGAGATGCAGTTTAATGGTGAGTATTAATAGTTTAATTATGATTGATGTAATTATATTAATTCTCACAATACTACGTCGATTTTCTTTCTTTCAGATGACGTTAAAGCAAATTATTGGGATTGTTACAAGCATTACCACGATAAAGAGATGGAAGGTAATGATGGAGATGGAGGTGGTAAAATGCCAGCTGAGGAACAGTTAGATGAGGGTATTGAAGGTATGTATCATTATTGTTTTCGTTTTATTAATGAATCCCTGCTTAATTAAATTAACTGAGCAACCTTCCTCAACATTGATAAAAATAATAATAATGTTTAGATGAAAAGAAAGAGATGAACAATGGTGATTCGAATGGTCGTGCCGAATTGTGGGATTTGGATTTAGTACTCAATACTAATGTTATTCTTAGCCCTAATGCTAAGTGCTGTTTTACTGATGGGTGCAATCTCACTGCGTGTTGTATTTGGTCAAGTAATTTGAGTCCGAATAAACCATGGTATACGATACGTGTTTGGACTGCCAAGCTAAAGATGGTCTCGGATGGCCTGTTGAGGGGGAGAAGAGATATGATGGTAAGGATTGTATCAAGGTCGTAATTTCACGTAAGCAGAGTACAGCAATGCTTGAATGCAGTAGCAGCAAGTATGAGGAGGCGTTCGAATCTATTTCTCATTTCATATCCGAAGAGGAGGACGGTGGTAATGATGATGACGAAGAGTATGAGCCGCCGCCCCAAAAGAAGGCACGTTCTGGATCTTCTGGTTCTTGGCGCAGTGAGAAGGAATTGGTTTCTGGCCTTGTCCACAAGTCAGTGAAGCAAAAGTCTGACGGAGAACCATGGATTTGCTGTGGTGAACATTTGCCGGGCGATCGTTTACGTTGTTTTAAGTGTAAGAGGTGGAAGGGGGGAAGAGGAGATCCTAAATTAATATTAGATTAGGCGAGACTCTAACTCATAATACCATATCTTATCCAGGGACAAACACTACGGCCGAGGCGAGTTCAGAAATGGAAAGCCCGTTAAAAACCAATCTAGTAACAATACTGACGGTATACGAATGTGCCAATTGCGATAGTTGTCCTCTCCCTCTCTAGAGTTGGTGCATTACCTGTTGGAAAAAATTGGAGAATCTCCAATTAAGGATACCACTAACAAATTTGTTAGTGATAGCACAAAATTGGCCATCGAGCGAGTAATATGCGTTGCAATAATTGCAATCATAATATCGGCGACCCATTTATGACCATAAATTGCATGTAGAATTCATTTCTGCAATCAATTTTGGCTGTTGAACGATATTATAGGCAGTAGGATGCAATAATAAGTCAAAATTGGGCATCTTCTGACCAGTAAAAGGCAATATCACTGTAAATATTGCAATTTTTGTGAACTATACATTTTATATGTTGTTCATATGTATACTGATAGTGTTGGTTGCGGCGGTATTGGAATAATTTATTATATATTATAGTTTATTATAAATTTTAAGTTGCCCTGAATTTTACTAGGTAGAATGTCCATTTTGTTAGGTAAAATTGGAGAATCTCCAATTTTTTCCAATCTCCAATTTTTTCCAGCCGGTAGCTTGTGATAGTATATAGTTGTTAGTTGCAAAGAAAACCTGGCGGTATCCTCAAAAAATTGGTTGGTTTTGCGAGTTGCGAGTCAAATAGCACACACAACAACTTAGCAGCGCATAGAAATAGAAATGACGTCCAATACAGCATCTAATAAGCCCAAAACAAAGGGCACCGTCTCCACAAACTCTACAACTACCAGTAGTAACAAAAGTACCAATCCAAAGAAGAATCCAAAACCAAAGAAATCTCAATCTTCTACATCTCCTACACAAGCAAAGAAGAAAACGCCCAAGTTGGCAACTACTCCACCATTGGAATGTAGTCAAGAAGATTTTGATGCATTGTGTGATGCTAGTGGATTAAGTAATTATGAAGAAGCCTCGACTGAACTTTTGGATTGTGCTCGTTATGGTGCGTGTTGTGCCTAGGTATCTTTGTTGTGCATATCTTGTGTTCGAACTTTATTTATGCATTGCAACATTGATCTCATGCTGTATGCTGTATATCTCTCCCATCAATATGCTATACACAAACAAACAAATAGGCGAAGTAGACGCATGTCGAGCAATCCTAGACATATGGACACCCAAATCTCCTTCAACACCAAATCAACAAATTATAAACGCAACAGATTCATCCCAAACAACAGCACTCCATAAAGCATGTGCCAATGGACATATATCCACAGTACAACTATTACTAACTCGTAATGCTAATCATATACAAAATGATAGTGGTAATACTCCATTGCATTGGGCAGCTGGGGCTGGACATGATGTTATTGTTGAGTTGCTTTTGGATCACTATGATGCACTTTATGCTGCTCAATCTAAATCTACTGATGATACAGCTGGTAATGAAGACATCACAAAGCAACAACACGAACAACTAGATGTATTACTAAAGAATAACTTTGGCAGGTCAGCATTAACAGAAGGATTTACATCCGGCTCAACTAAAACAGTGAATCATTTATTAAATCATGATTCTGCCGAGGAAAATAAGTTAATTGGTGGATTAGACAAGGAGGATGTGAATGATGACAATGAAGCTAATGATATTGCCACTAGTGGAACAAAAAAGAAGGAGGGGATTGTACATGAATTTGACTTTTTACGGGGTGATGCAGAGAGTGAGATAAAGAGTAGTAGTAGTAGACCATCAGTGTTGATTCGAGAATTGCCGATTAAACATGCTGATAATCCATTTGGTCAAAAGGCAATTGAGGATACGACAGGATTAGGTATATGGTGTGCATCATTAGTCATGTCACGATGGTTAGCGTCGTCGTCTATGGTACAACGAATGAAGAATAAGACTGTATGTGAATTAGGAGCTGGATGTGGTATTCCAGGATTAACAGCGGCGGTGCATGGATCACCATCATCTGTTATTATTACTGATTTGAACCCAGAGACGATTGATAACATACGTCATAATATTGAGTTGAATAAGACAACAACTACTACTGCAAATTCAATCGATTGGGGTGATGAATCAACCTACCCATCCAACAAATTAGATTATGTAATCTGCTCAGATTGTATCTATCAAAAAGATATAGTACCATTACTTAAGAAGGTAGTCATTGGATTACTCGATCCTAATCATGGAACATTTCTATATGTTGCACCTGACGGTGGACGAGATGGATTACCGGAATTTATATCAGCAATGAAGGTAGAAGGATTTGAATGTGTCAAGGAAGAGATTGCATCGGATGGATATAGATGTAATCCATTGAAGAGTGGTGATGAGGAGGATTGCTTTTTACACTTTCATGAGTTGGCTAGTACTGTATATGTTTTATATGAGTTTAGTAGAAGTGGGGTGTAAATTGTAGGATACAACATAAAACTTAAGCATCAACTTGCAATACCCACAATGATTCAGCCGATATCGTGCTTTGTTAAATCTCTTAACTACAACTTGCTATGCCCTACAATTCACACCGATACTCTCTCTCTCTATCTCTCTCCTTTGAACTTGATCCTAATCAATCCTAATCACCACTTCAATACCCCATTCTCCTCCTACTTTTGTTATTGTTGGTTCTTTCACTATTATCATCAATACTATCCTCGTAATCTTCCACCACACTTCTTAGGACCTCCTTTGCAGTCGGGCTCACTATCGCCGCCACCTCCTCTTCCGCCACCGCCACTTGGCCCTCCACCTCCATTTCCACATTCAGTATTCGTCCATCCAGCGTAGGGATTGGTATCAGTTGAATCGTTCCAAAAGCATGGACCTCCTACATCAGGATTCTCACAGTCTACTTGAGTAGCATTTTGAAGAGATACTTTGCATAGCTCACAATCTCTTTTGGATCTAGCGGAAGTATCACAATATCCTTGTACTTGTGATGTCAATAATAAGGCCACTGCTATTCTGTATATGGTTTTCATATTCCTGTTGATTATACATTAAGTCGAGTATTATGTGGGATAATCTAGCCGCTACTACTAAAAAAGGGCTACTGCACACCATTTACTACTGCCCTAATACTGCCCTGACTATGTTTGAATATCAGCCCTGGGCTACTAGATGGTTATTTAGCAAGAGATATGTGTTTAAAAACTTTAAAAAACAACGTGTGGTACACTTTGTTTGTCATGATGGCACTGAAGACTTATTCTTATATGTGTCTGGATGAACATTCTCGTGAGCTCTCGTGAGACTACTTAAATACTACTCTTTTACTCTAATCATATGCCAAGCTATCAACCTCCTTTATAAACACATCTCTACCTTTCCCACCTATTGCAATCTCATTTAAATCCTCAACATTAGCCAAAGGTCCTTTAGCAAACTTCAATCTCTCGTTAACTGCCGCAGGAAAGAGTGGAGTAAATAGCTTAACCAATGCACCAAGAAGAGAAGGAAGGTTTAACATGAGTGTCCTTCCATTCAGTGAAGGATACAGTGTATTGGCAGTCTTGGATGCCTCACTTAAAGCTTTTCTAAAGTCTTTACTACCTCCAACAAGTTTTACTCCTTTCAAATCATTACATGTAATCAGTTTGAGAAATGAATCAGTTTCTAGACTTCTCATATCAGAGATTGCAGCATTGACTTCCTTTGAGTATAAGAAGAAGTCTACCATTTGATCTACTGTAACTGCATCCATTAGTGCATTATCATCAATCTTACCCGCTCTGATACAGTATACTAATTCATTCGTAGATGGTAGACTAGTAGTCATTGCATTGAGAGGTGATAGATATTGAAAGATGACCTCGCCATTTGGAGCTGCCGATTGTATTGGTGTATTGTCAAATCTATCCCCCTCCATTGCAGATTGTATAGCACTTCGTGCACTTGTGACAATGTTGTTTCCATCACCTGCCCTCCATTTGATATTGGATTTGAGAGCTGCAATTCGATCATCTTCGTCGTCATAATCATTGAGGACATATCGAAGGTAGAAAACATCCTCTTTAGGAGCAACAGCTTCATCTGTTGATATACTAGAGGCGATATCTTTAAGTGTTGCAATCTCACTTTGATGTGTGGATATGAGAGATGTAAGTGATTGTGATGAGGGCGTCGTAGAAAATCCAACAACACTTGATGTATGAAAAGATATGCCCAAGATGATAGAGAGGATATTGCTAACTTTCATGATAATTGATATGTGTTAGTGGTTGTTGCTACTATTTATAATCTCTGGTATGATATGGTGATTTATGAGCTCAATGTTAGTATAATCCGCCGTTTACTATCAAGTTCAACCCACATATTGAGACGTTCAATAAAGTTCACCATCAATCATCAACAGAGCAAAAAGATATTTCATGTGTGAATGAGATATCTTTAAAATTGGCGAAATACCGGCTTTCCGTAATTTGTAGTGCGTACTATCTCTTGTTGTTTATCTCCTCTACCATTGCAATTATGAGAAGGATATTACATATATTATATCTGATAGCATGCGGTGTTTATTATGCTTACTCATTTACTATCAGTAACGATATACTGCGACATCAACATAGGCCATCAACTTTGATTGGTAGTAGAAGAAGAAGAGCATCACCACTACATATGAGTGATGATGATACAGCAATTATAGATCGATCAACAACAACACTACCATCAACTGATAAAGTACTTTCACATCCAGGTACCTTCTCGGGGCAGGTAGAACAAGCTCTTATAAACAAATTTGACGAATCAAAAATTAAACGAGTTATACAATCATGGCGTCTCTTAGAGATGGATTATGAACATCGTGAATTTGTAGGTAGTCAACAGTCTCCTCCACTTAATGAAGATGATGATCAAACTAGTAGATACTATCAGCATGCACCGTCCTATGTACCAGGTTTGAAGGCTGTTGCATGGTGGGATGAAGAACTGGATTGGATGAAGTCATTATCGAAATCATATAATGCTATACGGAAGGAGTTCATATCGGTAATGTCTAATCCTGATAAGTTGCAATCGGAGGGTAATAATATCTGGGCAGGTGCACTCACCGAGGATGCAAGTAGTTATGGAGTGAGTATTTGTTTTTACATTGTAAGTACAAACTAACACAACTCACCACACGATCATTCATACCACAGGAAGGATGGAAAACATTGGTACTACTAAATAGAGGCCAATGGGATGATACTAATGCAAATCTATTCCCTAAAACAGCAAAGGCAATTCATAAAAGCAAGGCTCCGGTAGCAGAAGTTTTCTTTGCTAGTATGAAACCTCACACATCAATCAAGCCTCACTCGGACTTTACAAACTTTGTACTAACATCGCATGTACCATTGGTCATACCCGAGAATGGAAATAACAAATGTAGATTATCAGTGGGTGATGAAACTCGACAATGGATAGAAGGGAAAGTGATACTGTTTGATACTTCCATCTATCATGATGCTATTAATGAAAGCGATGAAATGCGGTATATTCTCATGCTTCGAGTATGGCATCCTGATTTATCAAATGATGAAAAAGAGGCATTACAGTTTATCTATGATTGTTTGGAAATACCCGAGCTATTAAGCAGTGACCCAGACATCGCGGCAAAGGCTACCCAACATGCAAAAATGATGAAGGAGTTTCCATTGAAAGATGGTGGCTTTGGTGGAGGATCAAAACAGGGGAACAAGGGCAAGAAGAAGAAGAAAAACAAGAAGAAGTAGTGACCTATTAATCTTAAGGCTCAGCTGTATGTCGAATGTTGTCCTTCATTCGTTGTCATTCTTCCCCCTCTCAAGACTCTACTTCTACATACTACATATGGTATCTCATCTATGTACTCTCCATGGGCTCAACTCTCATAAAAGGATACCCTTGTGTGGTATCCTTCATTTATCTACCTCTTATAAATCTCAGCCATCAAACTATCAAACTTCGATCATCGTCGTCATTTGCTATTTGAGATCAATATAAAGAGAGATATCATGCGTTTTATTACAGCCATTACATCAGTGGCTATTGTCCTTGAATCATGCAGTGCGTTTGCTCCGTCGGCGGTGAGGCTGACGAAGACAAAGGTATCAACATCACTTCTAATGGCTGATGGCAGTGATGAGCCAATCATGAACAAGTACAGTAGGTAAGTTGCAATATTGATGTAGTATTGCAATTCATCAATGCCTCGACGATATATTAACTTCAACTTTTATGTTATATTCAGTGTACTTACACAACCAGCATCTCAGGGAGCATCTCAGGCAATGCTATACGCCACTGGATTAAAAGAAGAGGACATGTCAAAACCTCAAGTTGGTATCTGTTCTATTTGGTATGAGGGCAATCCATGCAATATGCATCTACTTGAATTATCCGAACATGTTAAGAAGGGTGTAGTTGGATCAGATTGTGTAGGCTATCGATTTAATACTGTTGGAGTATCTGATGGTATTAGTATGGGTACGACGGGGATGAGATTTTCACTTCAATCTCGTGATTTGATTGCTGATTCGGTCGAAACCACCATGTGTGCTCAATGGTATGATGGTTTAATTGCATTACCGGGATGTGATAAGAATATGCCTGGTGTTATTATGGCAATGGGAAGACTTAACCGACCGGGTATCATGGTGTATGGCGGTACAATCCGTGCTGGTGAACAACCTACTACTGGGAACAAACTTGATATTGTCAGTGCATTCCAATCTTATGGAGAGTTCTTATATGATAAGATTTCCGAAGAGGAGAGGAAGGAAATCGTCCAACATAGTTGTCCAGGACCAGGAGCATGTGGTGGAATGTACACTGCTAATACAATGGCCACTGCAATTGAAGCTTTAGGCATGTCTCTCCCATACTCATCTTCCTCCCCCGCTGACTCGAAGGAGAAGAGAGATGAATGTGAACAGGCTGGTGAGGCTATGAAGCTATTACTTGAGAAGGATATTAAACCACGTGATATCATGACCAAGGCTGCTTTTGAGAATGCCATTCGTATGGTTATGATGACTGGAGGATCGACAAATGCAGTTCTTCACTTGATCGCCATGAGTCGTTCATGCCAAGATCCTGCTGTTGCCATTACATTAGATGACTTCCAGCGTCTTTCGGATATTGTGAGTATATATGAAGTATGAGAATCTGAGAAATACTGTGACGTCTTGAGCATATTATCTAACTGATTGCTTTTCATAATCTTTTTTCCAGACTCCATTCCTAGCTGATTTGAAACCATCAGGCAAGTATGTTATGGAGGACGTACAGAACATTGGAGGAACTCCCGGTATGATTAAATTCCTAATTGATAATGGAATGTTTGATGGAGATCAAATGACCGTTACTGGAAAGACACATAATGAGAACTTGGCAGATATGAATCACCCAGGCTTGACTCCAGGACAAGAAATTATCCGTCCGCTTGATGATCCCGTTAAGGCCACAGGTCATTTGCAAATCATGTACGGAAATCTATGTCCAGGCGGAGGTGTTGCCAAGATTACAGGAAAAGAAGGCGAGACATTCACTGTAAGTTTGATCTATAACTCGATAGTCATTATATATGCATTTTTTGCCTCCTTTTTCTAACATACTAATACCATTCCCCCCCAATATAAATAAGGGTACTGCTAGGGTATATGACAATGAACAACTCATGCTTCGAGGACTTGAAAATAAAGAAATTAAGTGTGGAGATGTTGTAATTATTCGATACGAAGGACCCACTGGAGGTCCAGGCTTACCAGAGATGCTTACTCCAACTAGTGCCATTATGGGTGCCGGACTTGGAGATTGTGTTGCCTTACTCACCGATGGACGCTTTAGTGGAGGTAGTCATGGATTCTGCATTGGTCATATTACACCAGAGGCTCAAGTTGGAGGACCCATCGCTCTTGTGAAGAACGGTGACCCTATCCGTATCGATGCTCGTTCTGATCAGAGGACTATTGACTTATTAATATCAGATGAAGAGTGGGAAGAGCGTAGAAAGGCTTGGTCACCACCACCACTCCGGGCTAATCAGGGTACTCTATTCAAGTACATTCAATGTGTTGCCACCGCTAGTGAAGGCTGTGTTACTGATGAAGTTGGCACGGCAAGTGCTCAAGCAATTGCTGAAGCTGCTCCCAAAACGCCTGCTGTTGCCGAGTTGGAGGCAAAACTTAAGGAACTTGAAGCAGCTACTGCCTAGTTATTTGTTTAGGGATAGATATCTTAAGAGTCGGGGGCATATTTTATATGAAATAAACTAAGAAGGCAATTAGTTGTGATTTACTTAGCGTGTATGTATGTGTGAAATATCGCCGTCCTTATTAGCTCTCTGGCGTATCTTTCTCAGTATCATCTTTTGCCATTCAATTGCTTCTGGCGAAGAGTTCATCATTTGAAATCCCACAACTGAGTCTAAGGATATAGACAGTAGAGCACCTAGAACAAACACACCATTGGTGTTATTAGTGTCCCCTCTCAACATATTAAATAGAAAGTAGAAGAGCTTGAACAAATCTCCTGTAATCCAACCACCAACCATCACGACAGACAATCCATCGGTTGACTTCTTGTTGTAATTTCTAATGGTTTGAGGCAACGCTAGACATGATTCCAACACAATAGATGTATGTTTTAAACCGTTGACTACTCTCATACCATACAGAGGATACCAATGATAATCAAATATCAATTTAACCACCATTGACGATATGAATAATAATTCTATATATTGAATAAATGAGTGTTCAAACAGTATGTTATGTGGTGAAAACAGATGATGTAAATGAATTGCTATTGAGTGAACAAGATGACGCCACTTTGTTTGTCTTCCATTTCTTGGTGTCAGTGGGGCATTGCCTTGTTTCAAAGTGATTGAAGTATTTATTCTCATTTGACCACTCATTGGCGGTGGTGGGGGAGTTGATGATAGCAGTAATGAATCAGTAGAACAATGTCCTTTAATTTCTGATGTTCTTTTCTTTTGTCTTCTTGTTTGATGTTTTCTATGTACCAACATCATTGCATGAAGTAGCAATAGTTGCATTATTATCATGGATAGTGATTGTCCCAATAAATCATACTGTAATATTTCCGATCCTTCTAATACAATCCCATGAAAGTACAGCAGACGTAACAGATGCGCAGATAATAACAGAAGTACTGTCGCCCGGCTTAATCCAGTGTCTGGCTTGACACTGCTGAAATTGACTCCTCTATCTTCATCCATACTTCCATTGCTATTTTGAGTGTCAATAATTTGATCATCATCAAATGATTTGGATTTGCTGTTTGTTGGTAGTTGTAATCCTATTGATCTCGGTGGATTAGGTATCATCATTTCTCGTACATAATTTAACGGTGTTGAAATAGGAGCTGGATCATGATGATAGTTTCTCTTTCTCAAAGAGTCACCTCTATCGACTACTGCTGATGTACTTGTACTAGTTGTTGCAATGTTTTGTTGGCCACCATTGATATTGTGATTGTTATCAACAGACAGTTGTTTTATTATTGAAATGTATTGTGGCAGATAGGAAGGAAATGGTGAGAAGGCAAACGCCCACTGAAATAAATGTTCATATGTGATGGAGTTCATAATAATTGTATAGCATGGAGGCCGATATCAGTACAGTGATAGCGATTGCTTTTTGGCAATTTCTACTCGCATGAATAAAATAATCATTTGGCGATTTAACAGTAGCTTTGTGTGTAGGTAGTTAATCTAGTAGAGAGCTATGGGCTATGAATCTACCTATGGCAATAGCACATCATGAGGGGAGTCTACTCTAGTATTGCATCCTCAATTGTATGCTATTTAATAGACAGAACAGGTATTTATTTCCCGGCGCCAAGATCATAATCACAAAAATAGATATACTTTTCAACTCTTTTCAACAACACCTTTTATTTTATCAATGACGAATCTATCCTACTGACTTTAGGCAAAGATGAATGACGACAATGTAGACAACCTTGTATCATATAGACATTCTATTATTACTCTCGATAAATATATGTGACTACTGACTCTATGCAAAGATGAATGACAATCTATCATTACTGGATAATTTGGAAATCACAGACCACAAATAAAAGAACAACTCGACGATTTATGTACATCAAGTGAATTATCATTGACTGCATTGCAAGAAATACTAAACCGGCTTGATAAAAATGATAGTATTAGCAACTATATTTGATAGAAATTGAAGGATCGTGCTTACACAAGGCGTGTATGAATTATGAAGATGTGATAACACTGGATATTATTCAGTCATTACTAGAAACATTTCCTACTGCTGAAGGTTGGCAAATGAAGACAAGCGATGGAGACAATTATTGAATTACTCGTTAAGAATTTTCCAGAAAAACTTGAACATTTATGTATGGCTATCGACGAAATGATTACATATCCAATTATCTATGTAGAAGGGCAAGTAGAAGAAAACAAACAAAGTGAAATAAGTATTGATATAGTTAAGATGATGGTTAAGGCATACCCTCAAGCATTGGTTACTCCCGATGAAGATTGGGCATGTTATCCTATTCATGTAGACCTGTTCAACGAATATTGTGGTCTGGAAGTTATTGAGTATTTACTTGAGTATATGAGCGAGCCATCGTCTATTCGTTTGTTGGATGCCTATGGTAGAAGCCCGTTTCATAGTTCTTGCAGGTATCGTTGCGGAGTAAATCACCTAGAGGTAGTGCAACTTCTTTTCGCGAAATGGCCGGAGGCAATTCAACAGCGTGATACTTGGAATAATTGGCTTCCTATTCATGATATTTCATACGATAGCGGAGATCTTTGTGAAGACATGGTGAAGACACTTCTCTAGGCATTCTACGCCTCATGCTTGATTTTGACTTTACTTTGCCAATGGAGAGGGTGGATAACGTAGGATGATGGGTATATCCCATCCACTTTGCAGTAAGCAACAGATCATTAGCTTTCTGCAATCAATGCGTGGCCAGAGTTTACAACACAACTTGCACCCAATCCACAAAGCTTGTAAATATGGGGCTGCACAATCTGTATGCAATCTGGCTAATCCAGAAGTGGTAAAGCCTTGGTGGTAGAGGCGTATATCTAAACGACTAAATGAGGTGCTGATAAGTATAATCTACAAGTGTGGTATTAGTTTTATAACTCTTCCTTTAGTAAGTGTATAGTATAATGATATTCCGCAACCTTCTACGAGCTCCTCCTTTGGAATTGAACAATCCTCGCTACAATTCCCACTTGTCACTCCTCATCGTGATAAGGTACAATTAGTTGTGTAGTGTGGTAATTAGTTTCCCTCAATCCTCAGCGAAACCAGAACACACGACATAGAGAGAATCAAACATTCAACGTCCAGTGGAGACGACTCGAAGAAGCTGAAGCTTACCGGTAATGAAATTGGGCGTGTACTCAACAACCTTCTTGTTCTTGTACTCAAAGGTGAAGACTGTCTCTTCTTCGTTTGACTTTTTCTTCTTTGGAATCTTGTTTTTAGACACCAAATTCTTTTTCAAGTTATTCATCCAATCTGACGTACGATAAGCGAAGCCAAGTTCGGGTAATACACGATGACCAATTTCTGTAAATTCAATCTTCCATTTGTTTTTGTATCCATGGATGTAAGTATCGATAACCGCTTTTTCCATGCCAGGTTCTGGGTCGAGAAGATCATTCAGTTTGATAAGACGTGCAATACTCGACGCATATACCTTGGTATCACTCAACTTGCTGATAAGGCTAGACACTCGTTTGACTTGGTCACTAGTAGCCATCGAAGTTCCACCATCAAATTTTGCCATCGTCTGTAACTTTCCTGCACAGAAACTCATCACTCCTGATTGTCCATCCTTGGTATTGATTGCAAGTAAAGAAGAGGCTAAAACCTCTAGACCCACTCCCAGGTCTAAAGCCAACTCTCTACCGTCCTCCAATGATAACTGCAGTTGACCAAGCTTATTCTTGATGGTATCTATGTCCTTCACAACATCATCAACTCTCTGATTAGTGGCAACAATAGCCGTTGAGTTCGCCTCGACTCTCTGCTCAACAGTACCAAGTCTCTTATTAGTTTCTTGACGGAGATTATCGACATTGGCATTCGTGTCGGCAATGGCTTGGGTATTTGACTGCATACTCGATTGAAGGCTGAGAAAAGTCTTGGAACATTTCGACGCCAGAAGACGTGTTCTCCGATCCAACTTCTCCGTCTCCTTCTTATGTTGTTCTTCCGCATCGGCTTGCTTGGCCATCGACTGGACATGTCTCGTGTTTGCAGCACATATCGCTTGCTCGTGTGTGTCAGTCCTGTCTCGAAGTGTATTTATATCATTGATCATAGCTTCTTTCCAAGCAGATGACTCCTCGTGGTGTCTATTTGCAAGGTGCTGTGCCTCAGTGGCTAGATCAAAAGCTTCAATGGAAGTGCTTGCATTGTTGTCGACTTGATACTTGATCATTGAAAGTTGACCTCTCAATCGAGTTAACTCGTCCTCCTGTTGCATACGCTGTTGATTGTATCCTTGCAACAATTGATCAAGGTAATCTTTAGAATAGTACCCTTTAGCATGATCATCGACCAGTTTTTGCATGTCCTGTTCTGTCAACCTCAGTTTCTCTTGCGTCGACATGATATTAGTCATCACGACAGATTGAAGGGTGATTAAATCACCTCGGAGGTTGCCAATATCAACGGAATGAGCATCCATCCTTGAACTAGCCTTGGTAAACTGTTCTTCCATACGATTCAACTTAGCTTGATGTTCAACTAATTGTGTCCGAAGTTCGTTTATTTGATGTTGTGAAGGAGTGCCAACACTTGAGGTTGTCAACTGACATAGACGACGGTCGGCCGCTTCATCCTCTTCCCTTGGAGTAAGGAAAGTTTCAAAGTGATCTGCTCCATTGCCTGCTGACGGTGTTGAAGAGGAAGAATCAAAGCGCTCAGTCCTCGACGAAGACGACATTGGACCCCGATGATAGATTCCTCCTAGAGAAGAGCTGCTGCTACTACTCCCTATTGAAACAGAAGGAGAAATCTTTGCCGATCCAGGAGTATGTGTCGTCGAACTAGGGACGGGTGTTCTCGTTGACCTGTTGTTAACCTCTTGATCCCGAGGAGAGACAATAGGACTTCTTGTCAGATCTCCTCGTGTTTGACTCGGACCAGCAGGCGTGGAGATGGAAGGTGTTGATCTAGGAGTCTTCTTCATTTGAGCAACAGTGGAGGTGTGACTTGGGCTCAATATTCCTCCGCCGCCGGTATATGATCCAGGAGTCCTCTTGGGTGAGGATCTTGAATTGATACTTGGGCTAGACGAAGTCGATAGACTACCTCGACGATTCAATGATAGAGAGTCGAGTGACGAATTAGAGACGCCTCCAGTATTACTCATACGAGACTCGTTCACATTACATGGTGATAATGATCTTGGAGTTTGGGTGCTTGTACTTGGAATCGAAGACGAACTAGTGCTCTGCCTACGAGTCAACACGCCCTTTGTTGTTGATGAACTATCCTGATTGTGTGTTGAAATAGAGTCGAGAGACGATGAAAATCCAACAGCATCCATTCGTCGAGACTCCTTCTCCAAGTCTACTGATGATTCTCCATTAGAACTGTCCCATCCTGCTGAGGATGATGAGGATGACGTTGATGAGGATGACGAGTCATCTGACATGTCTTGACGTGATCCTGCATCCTTGACATGCGTGAGCTCCGGGGATAATAAGGATAATCTTGGACTGAAACTTTGGCTACTATTCCCCAATGACGGACTACGATGAAACATCGTTAGTTCTCCATCTGATGAACAAGAGCTACCTCCTGTCAAAGAAAGTCCATTCATATTTGAACTAATATTAGACAAAGGTGTACGGTTTTGATTGCATGATGAAGTGCTCGATGATCGTGGTGTCAAACTCTTCTTTCCTGAAAGAAGTGACGTCTTGTGATTTGATTTAGGAGTTTGGGCACTTGATCTATGAAGTGAGGACGGGCTTAAGCTGCTACGAGCTCCATCATTCTTTGAAGATGAACTACCCCGACTGTAAATTGAAATAGCTGGAGATCTTTTATTCTTCAAATGCAGAGATGAAGAGTTGCCACCGTCATTGTTGCAAGAGTTCTGAGTTATCAACCCATGTGCAGCATTGAAAAAGATCATCCAAAGTAGACTGCCAAGCGTTGAGCAAATGATAAGTATGAGATTAGTAAGCAAGTAAGCAAGGTAACAAAACAAATAAAAGACAAAACAATGATAATGAAAAGACACAAACAACAGCATAAAAGACAAACAACACTTACTTCCTTCACTGACCTACTATCCAACGACAACAAGGATCAAATAGAGGAGATGACGTTCTCCAATGTAATAAGTAGATCTCCTCCTAATCTGATCTATAAAACACGATCGATTTCGATTTCGATTTCGTTTTGCTTTTTTTAGGGTGATCCTCCGTGATTTTTAGGGACTCCCTTTTTTTATGTTAGTCGTCACTTTCTTACGTGCAAAGGTCGAGGACATACTACCCCCTATCACGTATACCATACCACCCAAAATATACTACTACACATCCTCCTCTTTAAGATAATTGCACTCGGACTGTATGGGTATACCATACCACCCAAATTAACATACTCAGGTGTTCGGTAGTATATTCAAATACGGTAACCATGAAGCACGGCGTTGCACGAGAGTTCAGTTGTCTGATTCTTCTCCACTTTCCCATACCTTATTCACTTCGGGAGCCCATTCTTTTACTCCAAATGCATTGTAAAGACTCCCTCGTTGAGGACATAACGATAAATTCTTATCAACCAATAATCCATCATTGCATGATACTTCCTTCTTTGTAATGATAAGACCATCCGTGCTAATACTACTTATTAATTCACGAAGTTTCGGTGTATCTTCTTCACAATTTTGATACTCATCTCCTTCGAATAAATGGCTAAATATCTGTTTATTATAAAGCACTGGGCCAAGTTCATATAGAGATCCGCCCCTAGAAGTTAATTCCGCACAATGGTCACAAGCATATCCAAGAAGAGAGGAAGTAGGGTTAGTTTAGTCAGTGGAATTGCAAAACCATATCATGTGAACAATTCACTCAATCCACAACCACGTGAGTACAGCCATTCATCACTTGATTTCTCATAACTTCTACTTACCTTATCCAGCCTTGTCTTCGTTCCATTTGCAACCTTATACTACTCGCCTCTTGTATCATTGATAAAAACATATTATTATTTGGACTGGTACATTGTATATCTTGACAAAAGTTCACATCATTAAATGTCGGGAGGCATAGACGTGTACTATTAATGCTTATCACATCATATAATCGTTTGTTTACTAATCGATCTGCATCAATATAAAACCCACCCTCTGTATACATTAGTAACAATCTAGCAATGTCGGAACGCTCTACGATATGTGCAGGACGTTGTATGTACTCCCCATTACTGTCTTTTGTACCAACTAAAGTTGTTGCCTCTTCTTGCATTATTAAATGTGCATTTGCTGCTGACTTTATCACTATGTCAATCATTTCATCATCGTAGACTGTTACATTCCAATCAGGATTTAATTTCATTATACTTAATATACTATCCTCAACGAATGGTAACGGAGGAACTTGTTTATAGTATTCTTTATTTGGGAACTATATTGTTGTGTAATTATCAAATGGTATCGAGTTTAGACAGTGCACATAAAAGATACAAAACATACAAAAGAAACAGCACTTACAAATATGTGAACTTTCTTGGGTATTGGCGATAGCGTTTGGAGATGTTGAATATATTGCTGATTCAAAGAAACATTGCAACTACTCCTCACTTCTTCAATAATAGGCATGTCCTCTTTTGGAGATTGTTCATTATGTGATTTCACACTGTCATCGTCATCATCCATATCACTGCTGATACCTCGCGTATGCGGTGTATCTATGTTATTAACATCACGCAGTGCTTTGTGTGATATTGGCTGGCGTTGCTCAAGACTTTTGTGCACTGAATAGAAGAATGTAACTGCCAATGCAATGAGAATCACACGTCTTTTCAATATCGATCGTCTTCTACTTTGCATCTGTTGTCGATCATTACGACGGCGTAGAATGAACTTGCCATTCTCAAATGATACCATGGCTTTATGCGGTAACTGCGGGCTTCCTATCTCTACTCTCTGTGTGTTATGGACACTACGATAGATAGTATCTCACAACTCTTCACATGGTAATCTGCACGGCACCTCATAACACCAAACACAATTCAGTGCTCATTTTCTACTAGCAAAAGACTCCCAATAATATTATTTCAAAGGGCCAGCACCAACGAAAGACCTGCGCTTGACATCAAAACTTGATGACAATTTTGAGAATGTGCCTGACACAAGAAACTACCTCAAATAAGCAAAATATAATTCTATAACAACAAATCTTCAAACTTTAAGTGCATCTTATCAAATCGAGAATCGGCAGCGAAGAGATCACGAACTTGTGTGTGAAACTTGGCGGACAATGGGTCACCACGCATTTTCGAGAGAATGTTGGCTTCGCTAGTACTGCCTCACCAATCATCCAGTATGCCATCAAGCGACTAAAGATAACAGAAGACATCTTCCATACGATTAACTGGTACATCGTCGGACGGGTATTAGGATATCACACGAATGTGGATAACGGATACGCGTCCAAATCTAAGGATATAAGAAAACTGAGCAAAGTTACGTGTTACTAAAGAATTAAGGTTTGTTGAAAGATCTCACACATCAAAACAAACAATAAACTAATCAATCGATTAATTGTAATAGACTCAAATATCTATTGCCGTGTGTTTAACAGCATACAATTGTAGTTGGACGGCGTGTGATCGCTGATAAATCCAATGATATTCCATAAAGTCCATTAGAATTATTAGACAATACAGATTGCTAATAATCCATCATTATTCTCATACAACACATCAGTTGGGACGGAATCATTCTGTGTGAGGATCTTAATAACGGGTCTGAGCCACCCAACGCATTCACCGAGTTGTTCGAACAAGCAAGATGCTATACAGATGGCTACCGGTATTTTGCATAGTTGCATAGTGGGCTGTTAACACACTGTAGGCACTCGCTTATGGTAATAAAGGCTTTTGACGATGAAGTGATTATGTTGCCTCTATTACTAAGCTCTGATTTCTAATGATTATTTGGATGGAAATGAGTTTTGGTCCCATAAAAAGTTTTTTGAGTGTGAGAATTTCATCTTTTGCATTTTACCAACAAACTTTGTTAGTGTGTTTTTTTATGGGACTAAACTCATTTGTGTGAGACTAAAGCATGAGAAATCGAGCTTAATAGTACACTCACATTGTCACCTTGTCTTAAAATGGTACTACTATCATAAGCGAGTGCCTACAGTGTGGCTGTTAAGGCCTTCTAGTAGGCCACGGTTGTTTCTACTCCAGTCATTGTAGTAGTGATTAGTATTTATGGAGGTGGGTAGGAATAAGTAGCACGGGTGTGAGGAACCAAGCACAATCTTTGCAAATCTCGAGGCAAGACCAAAAAGATATGAACCAGTTGATCGCCATCTCTACAGTCTACTTTTTCAGTCTTGAGGAGCAACAATCATCAAAATCATCTGGTCTCTTCTTACTTATCAATGTTGCCAGAGCGTGGCAGGCTCTAATGCTGGATCATCAACATGAAGTGTAGAACAAGGCAAAAAGTGCACAAAGCACCATCATTTTCTCATTGGTTAACTCTCATCATGATGCTCTCACTCATTATCATTGATCATCTTTGTACTAAGTCTTATGTCTTTTAGAGAAGTGATAGGCCTCTAACCTAGCAATACGTCTATAAGACTTCCTGTAACTAAAAGGTGTGTTAACATCCTTTGAGCATACATAGCTCATCTACTTATACTGCTATTGTGTGTGTGGTGTGTGCTGAGCTGGTCATCTGTCCACCGCATCATCACACAAGGCTATCTGTGTGTATCTCAGCATGGATCTGGATCTACTAGAGGATTTTTATGCAATGTTATCTATTGTCCTAGTAGGAGCTCCTCATACTCACAGCCCCTATCTATCTTTTGAATTTGCAAGACACAACACATACAAGTAACTGTGGCCGAACATGACCTTTCAAAAGTGAGTTTTTCACACAGTTTTATACTTTTAGGCATGGCATGGCTGGCATGGCATGGCATGGCATGGGCATGGCATGGCATGGCATGGCAAGTGAGTTTTTTGTACAGTTTTATACTTTTAGTGCAGTGTAGCTTTTTTACGTACTGAGAGTTTGGCTTTGTGTAGCTTTATTACGTGAGAGTGTAGCTTTTTTACGTGAGAGTGTAGCTTTTACGTGAGAGTGTAGCTTGAGTGTAGCTTTTTTACGTGAGAGTGTAGCTTGAGTGTAGCTTTTTTACGTGAGAGTGTAGCTTTTTTACGTGAGAGTGTAGCTTTTTTTACGTGATAGTGTAGCTTTTTTACGTGAGAGTGTAGCTTTTTTACGTGAGAGTGTAGCTTTTTTACGTGAGAGTGTAGCTTGAAAGTAGCTTTTTTAAGTGAGAGTGTAGCTTTTTTACGTGAGATTGTAGCTTTTTTACGTGAGAGTGTAGCTTGAAAGTAGCTTATTTACGTGAGTTTGTAGCTTTTTTACGTGAGAGTGTAGCTTTTTTACGTGAGAGTGTAGCTTTTTTACGTGAGAGTGTAGCTTTTTTACGTGAGAGTGTAGCTTTTTTTTACGTGAGAGTGTAGCTTTTTTTCGTGAGAGTGTAGCTTTTTTACGTGAGAGTGTGGCTTTTTTT
>Ga0214480_100368_pt1 | contig 23012 bp, 24 predicted proteins | sample M1_20Mar14CPVII9_3_FD_165042 | JGI IMG/M metagenome (GOLD analysis project Ga0214480, IMG submission 165042) | Marine eukaryotic communities from Monterey Bay, California, United States - M1_20Mar14CPVII9sort6BwellE17 | ecosystem: Environmental > Aquatic > Marine > Unclassified | place: USA... | reverse complement strand
TTGAGGGATTCATTTGATGATGCATATGCCATTGTTAGTAATGATGGGAGTATATTTTGGAGTAGACCCGGTCACTTGAGACCGGTTTGTAAATGGTATGGTCTAAATGATTTCCCGTTTGATGAATTGTCATGTTCTCTGGAGTTTGGTAGTTGGGTTTATTCCGGAAAGTACATGAGGTTAGTCAAGGGTGGTGGATCTGGGTACTCGTTGGGCGGCAGCGAGACAGCAGGTTCATCGTTTAATGAGTTTGCTTTTGCCGACGAGCAACCAATCAGTTGTGAGGAGGTGGTTTATCCGCCATTTCCTGCGTCACCTGGAAAGTCAGCGTTTGTAATGTTTTATCATTCGAATACTTGTGTTCAGTGCAAAGTATCTGTGATTCGGCAACTCATTTGACCTTTATCTGCCTTATTTGTTTGCCTTTGTAACCCACATGTACTAACAGAAGTTAACTATCATCTCTCTTCATGATCATAATCTTGTTGTAACGCGCATCTTCCAGAGGAGGATTGGCCAGTTTTACTCTACACTGTTAGAATCCAACGATCATGGCAACCGTATATGAGAGGGTATGTCACATTGCAAGTACTTCTAAACTGTATTGGCTTTTCAGCTTTTTGGTTACCACCCATGTGTGGTGAACGTATGAGTTTGTCCATAACCGCCATGCTTGCTGCTGTGGCATCAGAAATTGTTGTTGCCGCCAATCTTCCCGCTGCGGCTGAATATACTTGGTTTCAGAAGTTTAGGTGAGTAGAACTTAATTGTACACAATGGTCACAGACCACCCTTTGATCGGGTATTCTGTGTTCTGATTGTGAAACCAGTGATGAATGTATGTATAGACGACATACTCACTTGGCCGTGGGTTGACTTGTGTATATGATATGGTTTTGCAATTCCACTACCAAATACTAACCCCCCTACTCCTTTTCTTGGATAAACTTGTGACCATTGTGTGGAATTAACTTCTGATTCCCTTAGTATCCTATCAATGTGCTTTGCATTCATATCCCTTCTTGAGTCCGTGGCGGTTCTACATTTCTATTACAAACGATCGAAGGACATGGTGCCGGGATGGTGGGCTGAGTTTAAGAAGTGGCGTGTCATTAGGCAAGCTCAGAAACAGGCAAAAGAATCAGTGAAGAGAACAAGCGATATGGTTCACGAAGCAAGTCACAATGTACAACAGAGTATGCAAGAGACGATGGATGTTGTACAACAAAAAGTGGACGAAAAGGTATTAAGGAGGTCTTCTGCTGACCACGATAATGACAAAGACGATGACAATAGCTCTGTTTCTGACGATCAATTTATCGACCAGCCTCTTCCTGCGACCAAGGAGACTCCATCGCCGCAACCTAATAGCTGTGAATCCTCTATTGAGCCCAATGATGAGGAGAAGAAAAGTGAAGCTAACATTGTAGAATTATCCAATCTCTTGGACCCTGACGATGAAGACTCTTCAGTGGCATCTTATGAAAAGCAAGACAAACTAGTCCGTCTAAACGATGTATCTACCAACTCTCTCCACGTATCGGATCTTAGAGGGAAGAGCAATTCACCACGAGATTTATCAAGCAACTCATTAAATGTATCTGATTTGAAATCAGCTAGGCGTCCATCACGCAACCGTGGTCAGCTAGAAGGCGGCAAGAATGATAGCAGTAGTGCCTCGATGGATCACGATTTCGGTGTCATTCAAACAGGGAAGACATTTGCAGATAGCATGATATGTGAGTAGTAGTTTTGTATGTGTGACGTGTATCTCTCTTTAATCTTGTTATACTGAATTGCTCATATCTTATGCTCAAACTCAACCACCACCCTCAACAGCCAACATTTCAATTGATGATGCCTTAGATGTCAATCAATTGCAACCAAGTCCATCACGACGAAGATCCTCGGCATCATCCGCACATCTACAAGATACAAAAAAAGTCAATTTCTCAAACCAAAATATTGTGTATGAGGATGATACCCCAAACCTCCGAGCTAGCCTTTCCCTACAAAAGGACAAGGAGGCTATTAGAAGCTCGGCAACAATCGATAGTAATGCAACTGTAGGCTCCAATACTAGGGTACCTCGAGATGCTGATGACTTTTTCAATGAAGAGGAGATTGAGAGTAATAGAGAGTGGAAAGTTGTTGCAGCTCGGATAGATGATGTGGCTCGGTTTTGGATACCAATGGCATTTGTTATTTCCCTTGCCATTGTCCTTGCCGAAGTGTTTTAGTTTATCTTTAAGAATCTAAGGAATGAATATGTACAAATTGTAAAACACAAGAAACAGAACAAGATAATATGCTCTTCTTGATGGTGAGTAATGGAAGGAGAGGCAGAGTAAGACTAATCAGGTATGTCTAATGTCCTATCAATATGAAACCTAAATATGAAGTGTTTATCTCCTACTTATGTGAGCATTCCTAACCGACTATACCTTTGCTAAGCATTCAATCCCTCAACTATTCAAGGAATCCAATTAGTGCTGCCAGAGTAGCATCCATATTGTCAAAGCTTGCAACTGAGAAGACCTTTCCGTCGCTAGTTGAGTCACAAACATTACTACTAAGGGAACACATGAAATCTGACGCACTCGATGGAACATTGTTCTCAATAAAGAAAGGAATTATCAAGGTACCATCGAGTTTAGCGGAGTCAGCCTCTGCTAGTGCTAATGCAGCTGGATCGCTACCCCCGCTCGTGGGGACACCATCTGTCACTAGCAGGATGACATTCTTCCTTCCTGGACTTGCTGCAAAGAGATCTTGGCATGTGGTGATTGCGGCTGCTGTATTGGTTCCGCCGCCACTATAGTCAATCTGGTTTGATAGGTACGTCTTGGTATCTGTAGCTGAAGATAGGGCTTGAGTGGCATAAGCTGAACTACTCCACTGGACGATAGAGAATTCCTTCGTTACATTGTACACTTCTACGGCCTCTACAACCTCTGTCGAAAATGAGACAGTGGTAGCAAAGTTTGCACAACAAGTGTCGGTGCTCGTCTCAGTTTGACAATCTGATGCACAGTTGGAGCAGCTTTGAGGTGACATGGGGTTGGGAGAGCATACGGAGCCTGATGCATCCAAAGCAATACACATATTGAAATCATTACTGGATAAACTTGGTACATAAGGCTGAGACTCCTCCGAATAGTTCAAATGAGAAACAGCTGTTGTTGTTTCAAATGTTTCCGTCATGGCTGGGTCTGATGATTCTTGAGACGAGGTACGAACTGTATTGGTGATGGTTGACAAGGCTGCCTCGGTACTTAGTGTGGATGCAATGTAACTGACAGCAGCCTCTGAGGCGGCATCTGAACTACCATAAACAGTAATCTCGTATTGGACATATTCATTATTGTCAACAGATGTGACAGTAACGGTGGACCCAGCGGGCAGAGTAAGTTCTTGGGATATGGCATCTTCGTAGTATCCTTCGACCTCATTCATCTGCAATGAGTTAAACCCGGTCGTATCCAAGCCACTAACAAGGAGTGCTCCCGAGGTAGACAAGGCAAAGCCATATGTAGCACCACTATCGGATGTTGAACGAGGGAGTACTCCACCAGCAGTAGCTCCAGAGAGGAGGGCCTTTGATGGTGTCTTGAGATGGAAGTAGTCCGATAACTGCCCACATACTCCATCATAAAGACAGCTCAAAGGAGCCTCACATTGAGAGCTGGCTTGACACATACTTGTTGTTGTCTGAAGAATCTTGTCTGGAGACTTATGACCAATGTCCCCCAATACATTCCTCTCGCACTGAGCAAACATCCTACTCTTGGCAAGTTCTGGGTATTGTGATTGGAGAGTATCAGAAGTGAAGATTTCCTCTAGGAACATTGTCATAGTTCCGGTCGTGAAGGCAGCGGCCACCGAAGTACCAGACATTGTAGTCGTGTCGTACTCGCCTGTGTTAGTAGCGCCTTCGATCAGCTCTCCTGGGGCCCAGATATCAATACATTCACCGTAGTTGGAGGTTGACGTCCTATCATTCGAGCCACTGTAAATACCGGCATCTTTTACAGCTCCGACTCGAATGGCGCTTGGGGTATTTGGACTGTAGTGACAGGCATTGCCCCCGTTATCCCCGGCGGCAATCACGACAGTGTACCCAAGATCAGTCAAATCAGATGCAATCTTGTCGAGTATATCACTGCGTCCATTCGTGCCGAGGCTGAGGTTAACCACAGCTCTGATCTGCCTAGGCGTATGAGCTAGGTTGTAATCAATACCATCCTGAATGAGTTTCTCAACTCCACAAAGGATTGAGGCTAAACTGCCTTCTCCTGTAGCAGGATCGATTACCTGCACAGGATGGATAGTAGACATCTTGGCCGTGCCATACTTTTTACCGGCAGCAATCGATGCCATAAAGGTACCATGATCATCAGCTGCTCCATAATCTAACTCATCTCCGGCACAAACGAAATGCTCCTCAAGACGAGTCGGTCCAATGTTACCGAAGGTTACATTCCTACCAATCCAATCCGAATGATCGGGATAGATACCAGTATCAAACATGTATACGTCAATGCCGAATCCTTCATTGATCCAGATATACTTGAGATTACGTTTACCTCTGGTTGAGATTCGTTCTAATCCCCAGTTACCTGGTTCATCATCTTCTAGATTGAACTCGGGAATACCAAGTCGACGCTGATCTTGATGAGCTTCTTGGGGTACTTCTTGAAGAGCTTCTTGAGATACTTGTTCATTCTCTTGTTGAGGATCAAGATTCTTCTCGGAGGCACCACCGCCAAGGCGTCTAGTACTGGTTCTAGTACCTCGGGCTCGAACGATATAGTTTGGCTCAACAGCATATGCACAGGGATCGGCGGCCATTGCTGCTGCCACTGCTGGACTCATATTAGCAGAGAAGTATTCAGCATTCTCATAAAGTTGGATGAGACTTCCTCCATTCCTCCCGATTAGTTTGCTGTGGATATTTAATGTGGGTATGGGCAAAATGAACACATGATGTGAGCAAAAGGGACAGATTCAGATGTTTACAAAGAGCGGCGGCGGAGTGGTATACTCTATCAATCATGGTAAACAAATACAAACTACTTACTTCTTAACAGCCTCGGCAGTAGAGCCACACATTTCCAAATCCTGTTGATGAGGTGAACGAACTACCCTCTTCTCACGCCAAATATTAACAAAGCTAACTGAGTAGTACGGACCCGATGGAGTAGTATACCCTGGACTACTTGGATCGATAGGTGATGATGGTGTACCAATCTGTGTGATATGAAGTTTAAAATGAAATTGAAATGTTATGAGTGTACGATCGATACGAGAGAGAAAAAGTGACACATCTTATGTCCAAAATTAAAAATGAAAACTTACCGCAGTATATCCACCCGTAAAATAAAACCGTAGATATCGTGCCGGTTCATACGGACCATTCGTAAATGTAACACTTAAATCAGTAAAGGAATTACGTGTTTCAAGTGTTGTCCATAAACTATTATCCGAGGATGATTGCAATTCAAAACTTAGATTTCCAGTTTGTGCAAATTGTATCTCGATCTTTTCGATATGCTCCGGTATACCGAGATCAATATCAAGATATTGAGGTATATTATTCTGTACTACATTACTCTTCCAATTGGTCGATGCTGATCCATCTAATACACGATATGGTTGACCTGCCTGTGTTCCTTCATAAGGTTGTGTCGATGCCGATGCCGTGGGAGGGTTGAGTTTTGTTATGCTCTCCTCCTCGTAGATGTGTTGGATGGCATGACCTATAACTGGTTTGATAATGTAGGATGAATCTGCTACATCTGTGGAGAGTGGGGAGGGTCCATTACGAGACAGACGACGTCCTCGTCTTGTGTTGGGGGTGGATGATTCCTCATCGAGTTGCAATTGTCGACGGAGATCGTAATTTGAATCAATATCACTTGTTAATTGCAATCCAAGTAAACCGACGATGGCCAATCCAACAGCGACAACGAGTTGTTTCCGCCGTGTGATAGTATACATGTTATCCACCATCATTATTGTTGTTCTATTGGTATTATGAGCAAAGATAAAGAAGATAAAGCAAAATAACTGAGCTTAAATGACAATGGCAGTAGCCACATATTTTTCGGTCACTTTATGACCTGTGACTTACCTTCCAGTATCGTAAATAATATTCTATTCGTTCAGATTTGTTCATAGAAAATAGTAAATGCAATACAAATATAAGGTAATGCCTTTGTCGTTGTGAATTTTAATTTGTCCGTCCTTCAACTTGTATTGCCGTCAACTTGTACTCGACTAATTCCCACTGTTAGATAATAATACTAACACATAAACTATATTACATAAAGATTCTACTACCAATATCTGTACCTAATGGGACGTGCCCATACTTAGCCCGAGAATGCTCATGCTAATTGCCCCGGGGTTACCCCTGAATTGCCACAACTCATGACATTGGAAGAGCATACCATCCTGAATAGAAAACATTTCCCATACACAACGTCTCCCGTGTAATGCTCTAATCAATACTTCAAAGCACTCAGAGTTAAAGCGGCTATCACTTTGATCGAAGTCATCGTCATAAAACCCACCGCTAACACTAAATTTGAGATTGGGCGGTATCCTAGGAGTACTGATCTGCAGTTATTCCCATGCCTGCAGGCGATAGAAGTAGAAGGCGAGGTCATTGAATATGTAGCCCGGTGTACCTATGTAACTGATATCATCTGTGCAACATGGACTATCTTATATAAAAGATTCTACTTGTCCCGAGTGTGATATCCTCGTGTAAAGCTACATAGCACTTCTATGCCTCTTCTTCTTTCTCTTCTCCTTCCCTTTTCTGTTCTTGGCATCAATATATGATAGTAATTCGGGTGCCATGGGGAGTAAAGAAGTGTATAATTCACTTTGGCCACGTTTGTTCCCGATCAATGCAATAATATCAGGCAAAAGAGTAGGCTCATTATCTGCAAAGAGGCATCCGGTAGAAGAGTATTCGATACCCTGTAGACGACATAAGTCCTTCCTCGTTTGGCTATTGAGTTGGTACTCGATAACTTTTGCCTTACCAGCTGCATGAGAGATGTATGTCTGGCCATAAACAGAGTTTGCATTTGTCTTGTTCAATTCTACTACTGAATGAATATGCCGCTTCATCTCTTCCATAGTATCACTGGTCGTGAGAGCACTCAAGTTCAACTCTGTTAGACTATGATTGGAATCGTATGTATTCTCTATTGATGACATTTCGATCAAGACCTTCAGTATGGCAAGAAAGTCCTGTTCTTTCAAATCGTTTCCCTCTAACCAAAGCGTTTCAAGCGTTGTATTGTGCTTGAGAGAACTTGCAATCAATTCCACCCCCTCGTTATCAATACCAGTATTATCAAGGTCTAAGTAATTCAAATTAGATCCTTTCTGCTCTAGCAGACTGGCAATTGTTCTAAATCCTTCCCTTCCAATACTGTTCCCATCCAATGCCAGGTTTTGGAGGTTTAGATTATGCTTTTGCAATACCGAGATATCAGTCAAATTACAATGACGATAGTACAACTCATTCAGATTTGATGATGATTCATGTAATGTTCTAACCAACAGCTCAAAGCAATTTGTGTCAAAGTTGTCATTACCATCTAAACTGAGAATGGTGAAGCTTGATGAGTTCTCCAAGAAGGGCAACATACTCCGCAATCCTTCTGTACCGAATGAATTACGGCATAGATTCAGGCCACCGAATGAGGTATTCACTAATTCTCTGAATAGCATTGAAATCTTTCTATCGGTGAGGTGACATTCTTCGAGGCATACCTATCTCTGTCAAGCGATTATTATTTGCAATGTACCGACCGAGCAATTCCCATGCAAGGTCTGTGAAACGCCCTGCATCAGATGAGATCAATTCAAATTTACTAACATCATCATTGTTATCTTTGATATTATCTATATCATCTCTACAATCCTCGTGAATGCCGGTGTGATCCCCAAACGCTTGATTGAATTGTTCCTCCTCATTCATTGTTTTTGTTTTGGGTGAACCGTACAGCAAATACCCCTAAAGTGATTGTTTTGTTGTTGTATTATTGTGTTTGAGGATAATACTTTTATAATCCTCTTCTACTACTAATATGACGAGTGGTTTGCTTGTACCCAACGTATCAGTATATATATATATATATACCAATTTAGAAATGACTTATTGTCAAAAGTAAGAAAGTATGAAGGCCAAGTTAAACCCCCTCGCGTGTGAAATATAGAAGGCCGCTCGCTATGAGACTATCATTAATCGAAAGAGCGTTAAAAACTGATATATGTGCAATACTTTCGATGTATGATTTGCTATATTGATCGATTTATACCACTGTGAGTGCACCTCAACTAACTCTATCTATCACCAACACACTCTCATAAAGATAATGGGCGGTATGCGGTATCCTTCAAGAATAGAAAACTACTGCGCATATATGAGGAATGGAATTGATATATAGGAGGATTGCAAATACGTGGACCTGGATAAATATAGGAGGCTTAGGTATATAACTGTTGTTGATTGGAACGTGTGGTAGTTTATCTTAATGAGTTGTGTACAATACAGTAGAGACAAAAATATGAATGAGGACGACGAACAACATCAAGCAGCTTTTGGAGAGCATACCGGCCTCTCCGATCAGTGTAGGTTTATGATTAACGATATCAAGAGTAATAGTATTAATGTTGATAAACTCTTGTTAAATCGGTTAATTGGTTCAGTAGAATTGTCAGACCTCGCATGGAAATTGCTTGGACGGTACATTGCAAATAATACACACTTGAAAACCATTAGCCTTCGCCTTTGTAATATCTCTAATGAACAGATGGCATTATTATTTAGTGAATTAGTGGAAAGCAGATCATTACATCATGTGGATCTCGGTATGAATGAGTTTGGTATAGATGGATTGCGGAATATGATTCCACTTCTTCACAATTCACAACTCAAAGAACTCTATTTCAGTAGTAACAATAACTTTGACACAGAATGCATTGAGGTATTGCTTAGTGCATTACACGAAAGACCTGTGGAGAAATTACATTTTTTAAAATGCAACATTACAGTCATATCGGCATTAGAAACTTATTACCTTCCAAATCTTCAACGACTCACTTTGAATGACAACAAAATTGGTAGAGATGGATGTAGAATCTTATCTAGTGTTCTACAGAAAGAAGATACAAGTCTGAAATACTTGTACCTTGACAATACTGGAATTGATAATGACGGGGCAGAAATCCTTGCCACCTCACTGAAACATAACACCACTTTACACTCACTTGAATTGATAGATAACGATATTGAAGAAAGAGGGAAGGGTGCATTCTTGAAGATTTTACTTGACGCTTCATCTATTGAGAATATGTATAATTCAAATCACACGTTAACAAGTTTATTGTTTGCATTCTATAGCGTTCGACCAAGAGATGAGACGGGTAGACAAATTGAATTAGCAATACATATGAACAAACTACATCAAAGCTCTCGTGCTGCAGCTGGTAGGGCTAAAGTTATCAATTATCAGCTAAATAGTCAAAGGAGAAAGGAGCTTTGTCATTTGCAGGGTGTAGAGTACACTTCAATTGGTAATCTCTTTGCGGATATTGAGTCCTTTCTTTTCCCAAACATTCTTGCTTTGATTGGCATAGAACATGGTCGAAGTGAATTCTACACCGCACTCATACCGATGGTACCAGGCCTTGATATGTCTTATATTGATAGACGGGCCTTGATTGATAATGCAATTGCCAAGAATTCTAAGGATATTGCCGACCTTGAGGCAGAATATGCGAGGCGAAAGTTAGCACTAACTAAGAAACGGGACGAACTTCACAAGAGAAGGGCTTGTATTGAATCTGAAGCGGATATCCAACGAAAGGATGAAGGTGAGCAAAAGTTGACAAGTTTTGTAGGAAAGAAGAGGCGTATCCGTATATAGGGTGTGTAGAGTATGTAGAAGTGCTATACACTAACAGAGAATATGAGCAGGGGAAGGATTTGGATATTGTTGCTTCCCATGAGACTAGTAAAGTAAATATTGTGCTCAACCAATACTTACTAATGACCACTCATTAGACTAAATACACCCTAAATACACCGACAATCATTGCAGAGCTGCTCATGTCAGAGATAGAAATCCTCGGATACCGTTCTATCGCCAATCTACTTTTCGATATTTCCATTGTTTAGAGTTTAGTTATTAGACTACCTCTTGTTTGTTGCTTTGGATACTTGAGATGGGGCGTCAATCCATACCATCAACAGGTCCACGACCTCATGGTAGTGGCAGAGGAAGAGGCGATAGAGGTAGGGGTAAAGGTCGTGGCCGTAGCGGCCGAGGCCGAGGTACTACCAACGTCGATAAATCATTGCAACAAAAAAATGCTACAAATAATTGCAATCAGAAACAGCAATGTACAGCTTGTCATAAGAACGCTGATAGAATAAAGGAATTACAATCAAAGACTACAGCTGGTTTATTATGTTTAGATGAAATGACATCGGTATTAGATAAGTTGCGTATATATCTTGAAGATATACAAAGTGATGCAGCACTAGGGCTTATTGAAAATTATGAGAACGGTGCAGGTAGTATACAACATCAGTCTCGTATACAACAAGAAACAGCATCAAATACTACCCCAAAAACATTATCAGATGTAATTAATACCCGTCCGCAATATCTAACAGTACCACCATCAACGTATACATCGTGGTTAGAGAATGAATTAGAAATAACAACTCTGTCAGATTTATCAGAATGTATTAATGAATGCATTAATGATGTAGAGAATGGTAATAATAATATTGATATACTTGCTAAAGATGATACCAATGGTCATGTATGGATTAAATCTGGTATGAGGGGTGCTTTTCGAAAGTACATTTTGAGGATTAGTGCTGAGCAGGGGCAGTTGGGGGCGACAGAAGTTGATAAGGAACAAACTGATACTAAGAGTAGAAGTCCAAAGTGCTTCCTCGGTTCTCTACCAAAACAAGATGTACCGCAGAATTTACAGGAAGAGATGGTTAAGATTGGCAATAGGTTAGATGTTGATAGTTCGGAGGAGATTGTACGAGGTGAACTCCCAAAAGTTAATGATAAAAGCCGTACTTCGGGGAAGAAAACAAAGTTAAAGAAGCTGTCTGAGGGTAAGGAGGGATTGCCTTCCAAAGAACAAAGGGATGATTGCAATGATAATGGAATTAAATCAGTTAGTGATGAGGTGCGGGGATTGGAAAAGAAAGTAGAGAACACGACCCTGCAGGGATTAGAAGATTCCACGGCCACATGGGAAGGACCGGTTGAGAAGAATAGAGTTGAGAAGAGACCATCCACAACAGAAGAGCATGCTAAACGATCAACTAGTCCCCGAAGTAGTGCATCTGCTATTTGCAATCTAGTGGGAAGTATGGACAACAGACCAAAGAAGGAGAGGGCTAGTGCCAAGGCCGCCAAATCGAATTCGAAGAGCCCAACCCCTGATTTGCAACAGATTGCCCAGGTAGTCTCTCCCAAAAAAGCAGTTACAACTGAATTGACCAGCCCAAAGGATGCCGATATCCATTTAGAAAACGTCATCATACCGCCACCATCCTCTCCACCGTCTAAGGCACGAGCCACATGTGGTGATAATTGTAAGGGTTCAGAAGCGACGACAAAGCCAAAAGGAAAGATTGTTGGTAGCCTACCGCCTCCTATTATACCTCCACTACTACCACCAACCACAATCATTACTAATGGAAGGGGTGAACAGGTAACCTTCCCCTTACCTCCTGGTAGTCTACCTCCGATCAATACAGCGACTCCACCAAAAACTGATGAGACCATTCATCCATCTCCTCTTCCATCCAATGCTGATACATCAGCAAATTCTGTAGGTAGTGGGTGGCTAGATAAAATACAAACACTCAAGGATCAGTTTAGAGAACAGATGAAGAAGGGGACGGTTCCTCCTCCACCTCCGCCTCCACCAGAACCGGAGCGTCGATGGAACTTTTACGATAATGGGGATAACAAGCAAGATGATTCAGCCAAATCTGAATCAGATCCATTTGATCTACCTACTCAAACGAAAAAGAAGAAGCCTGTCAAGCCTACCGAACCTTCTCCATTCGGCAAGAAACAATTTGATCGTACAAATCTTTCACAGTTTATCAAGAAGGGCAAAACAAATAAGAAAAGTAAAACCTCAATCTTTGATCTACTACAAAGTGAAGATACGAGGGATAAAGGCCGCGCCCTGCTCCAACTAGAAGGAAAGGCATATCAGCATAACAAAACAATCACCAACTTGGTCCGTATGAAAGAAGATGTGACCAAGGCATATAAGAAGAATAAAGGCAAAGTTAGCAAGTTTGACAAAAACATGACCGAGGAAGAAAAGAAGAAGCAACTTGAGGAAGAACGCATTATAGACAAAGCAAATAAGTTAGCTAGTAAAGAGTATAAGAAAGAGCAGGAACTGAAGGAAGAGATGATAAAGAAGTACGATCAACAGATAGCTGATGAGACAAAAGAATTAGAGGTTGTTCGATTTGAGCTTCGTAAAGTCAAGGGTACAGAGATCGGAGTTGGTATAGCAGAAGATCCAAACTTTCATATAGACGACAATAGAGATAGTCGGGGGCATACTTACTTGATGGTTGCAAGTCAGAACGATGATTACATCACGGCAGAGATGTGTCTAAGTTTGGGTGCTGATCCAACAATGTCTGTCAAGAACGACGAGGGGCTTAGTGCTATTCATTACTCTTATTTCTTTGGCTTTGACAAGGTCACAGACTTGATCATGGAGGTAAGATCTATTTCTTATCACCTGTGTAGATGTATTTTTAGTTTTCCTTTTCTAATGCAAAGCCTTCCTTGCCGTACTTCCACTATCCACAGGCAGGAGGTATATTGCCGGATAAGAATGAGTGGAGTTTTCTCGAATCGGTATCTTCTGGTACTATGGCCGAGGTGAACAATGATTGGGATGGTACACTGAAGATAGCCGAGGCTGCTGCTATTCCTCCCGAGACTTTATTTGATCACCCAGAAAAGTGTGAGGCCGACCCTGACTTGAGAATGGATATCCTAAGTGAGCATGAGCGCCAGGCGATTGACTTTACCTGCTTTGAGTCTAGGTTGGAACAACAAGATATTAGCTCAGATCAAGTACGTCGAGTGGTACATATTGAAAAATCAGTGTATAAGTGGCTGTTGGGATCGAATGGCACAACTAGATTGAACTTCATAAACGTTATGGAAGGGCTCAAGCCGCCAGCTATACGCCGGCCAGGGATTAGACAAGCTATTCCTCATCGTCGTGCTACCATCGGTGTTAGCAACACCTTCGATCTTTTTGCTATAGAGATTGATGACGGTACAAAGGATGATATGGTTGTCTTGTGTAGTCCATTTGTAGCTGGAGAGGCTGATGGTGTATCTAGTATCGGTGTTTTAGTCTGGGCTGTAGTTCGAGATGATGAAGCATCTTTGTACAAAACTCTCATATCGAATACTGAGGTAAGTTGTCATGTACCAGTTCTTTGTTTATATTGTATCAACTCCTCTTCTCATTCTTACACAACCACCATTGCAGTTCATGCGTAATAAAACAAAGACGGATGATAGATACTTGAGACATAAGGAGAGGCATTTGGTCCTTGAGCTGGGGAAAGATGTAAGTATCTATTATTGTTTGGTAACTTGAGTTGTTCCCCCAATCCTCTAACCTTTGAATGGTACTTTTGGTAGATGTATTTGCTGGATCTAAAGAGTACTAGCATCTGGACAACATCAACAATGGTTCTTTACACTTTGAATGTTGATAAGGGTGATCTGGATAGTATCAAAAGTTCAAGCTTTGTGCCAAAGAAGCGCGTCGTTCATAGCGAGGAAAAGAGTAAGTCTAAACATGTGTGTATTACCGGCTTTTGCTCTTATCTCAACACTACTATCTTCCTATTTGATACATAACATAGTCAATAAGGCAATCTTTCGGGCAGGCAAAGAGGAATCAAAGCAGAACGAAGACATTTTGGCCTCGAGGCCATTCAATTACAAAAGTACTTTGGTCATGGGAGGTGCCGGGTAAGCATAACTATATATTCATTTCATGAAGATATACTCGTCATACTAAATAACACCCTTACCAACTCTCATTATCTATGTGACAGGACGGGAAAGACACTACTCATTATCAAGAAGTTGCAACAAGAAGCCCCAGGTACTCGTATTCTTGTTCTATCACGACTCCCTCGCTTGATCAGGACAATCAAAGTGGCGGTGGAAGAAGAAAGAAATGATAATGGGGAGAGTATGACATTCACAACATATGACGATCTATTAAAGTTGCTGGCCCAATGTGTTGTTCCAGATGACGAGAATGATCAAAGATCTTTCCTTAGTCCCAAACAAGTTAGATTCGAATCTCCAGATGAAGACACTTCCCTCTCCTCCGAAGAAGACAGGAGAACGACCTCATTCTCAATCGATTTCATTGGCAAGCAAGTTGACGAAAAAGAGAAGAAGAAGAAAGAATGTACTAAAATTAAACGCCGTGCCGAGAAGGAAAGGGAAAAGAAAGCTAAGTTCTCTTTGAATGATAAAGACCGAAAACAAATGAATCAAGCCTACATCGAACCACTCACATTATGGCAAGCTATCATAACAATAAAGTCTAATGCCCAGTGTTCTACCACGAAGTTGCCATTGACAAGAGAAGAATATGTATCTTCTCGGGCAGTTGATCTCTCGGGGGAGCAAAAACAGCTATGCTATGACTTGTTTCTCAAGTATGAGCGATGGCGTAAACATAATGATTATTGGGACGAGACAGACAGAGTCATGTATGTGCTCAAGCATGGTCCTTGTGTGTTCAGAGAAGAGAAGTTTGTTCCTTGGACGCATCGAGTTAGTAAGGATGGTGTCTTTGATGACGATGGATTGCCTTTGTATCCCTTCTTCTTTGATATGGTATGTGCAGACGAATCTCAGGACTTCACTGAACTTGAGATTGCTCTCTTCGTGAGGATGTGTGCTTGTCTTCAATCCTTCTTTTTGGCTGCCGATCCATGCCAGTCCGTGGAGTCAGGTAAGTGCCAACTTGTACACATGATACACGTTATCCAGTTGTTCTAACGAATGATTCTTCCACTCTCTGATTCGCTTAGGCATTTGTATGAAGGAAGGAACTGTGAATGACGTAATTTGGTCTCAGCGTACAGATATTAAGTGTGGGGCGGAGGATCCTTTTCAAACAATCCAGCTAGAGACCAATCATCGGACTCATTCGTCCAACCTTGACATTGGTCAAGCCATTAGACGCATCCTAGCGAGATCATTCAGGTATTCCTTCAACGAAGAGCGTGCTTTGGTTAGAGGGAAAAAGCCCCAGATGTTGAAGATCGACAAACTTAGTGACCTTGCTGATAAGTCCATCTTCTGTGGGGGGAACATCGTCTTCTTAGCTCCAGATGAAATTGTTACCAATCTAAAGTTACAGTTCACTGAGCTGGGGATCGAGAATGATATCTTTGGAGTACGAGAGGTAAGATGTGCATAAGATGTGCTCTTTTTGTGTCTTTTCATGCACTGTACTCCTCACAACGTCAAACAACTTGTCTCTCAGGCTAAGGGATTAGAGTTTGACTCTGTTGCTCTGATTGGTTTCTTCTCATATATTGAAGACAGATGCAGTGGAGACGAATGGAGAAATGCCCTACTGTGGTTATCTAGTACAAGTAGTCTTGCAGTTACCGAATCAACCGAGGTTATATCTGGGGTACGTCTCCGAGGATGTGATTACACACTCCACAGTCCTCAAGTATCCGACGAGGCCATGATGTTGTATACTGCACTGACGAGAGCAAAGGATAGGCGTGAGTGTTCTATGTTACAAGTTTGTTATTGTTCAATCAAAAGTGTTTTATCTAACTTGAAGTTCTTTGTGTAATAGTCTATTTGATTGAAGGAGGCATGGCATCTACCGCCCTCTCATGGAGGGAAAAGCTTGCCACCTCGAAGAGATTCACTCCTCTTGTGGATGAAGCATTTCGTAGATTGAGTGAGCTATCCTTGGCCAAAACTGTCACGTATATCAACGGGGGCGAAGTAGATATGTCTCCATCTCAACACAAAGCACGTGGAGTATTGTATGTTACACAAGCTTTGACAAAGCCTGACAACTTTATGTACATGAAGGATAAGTTTGAGCAAGCTTTCTGGAGGTTCGGCCCTGACAAAGGGAATGATACTGATCTCTTGAGGCAGGCTAAACGTCACTTTCGTTGTATTGAATTGAAACGAAATCTAATACAAATGGCCAGTAAGCACTTCTTCGAACAATACGAAAACAAGTACAACCTAGAGGGCAAGTTTGACAAAGTGCTTCGATTTGAACAACAGCTTATGGATTTTGCGACTCGTTTCCTTGGAGATAACTTCTTTTGGGAAGAAGTGAAGGAGGTAAGGTGTCTTGTAGAAGAAGTATTCGTTGGTACTTTGTATGAGTTCCGTTTTGCAGACTTTTGTATCAAATGTAGGGAGATTGGATGTTAATTGAATGCGTGTGCCTTGTCGGAGTGTTGTCATATCATCACATGCTTCGGCGTCGTCTCGGGGGTTTCAATTTCACTCTGAACACATGTCAATGTCATAGCCAATAGTTCGAGGCATGAGTAGTTGAAACAATAAGTAAACAAGAAATTATATACAAAATACACAACAAATTGCCTCCATTTGTATCAATCACACGTCGAATGACTTAGACTACCTAATTGCTCATATCATATGAGCAACAAATAAAGCTACAAACTACCTACTAGAGCCTCTTTCAAGAGTCTGATCAGAATTGTCACCACCACTAACAGAACTTGACATCTTCATACATACCTCCGCCCCTCTTTATGTTTATGACATCATCTCTACAATCTATGTATTAGATCTCATCCTACGGAGAGAGTAGCGAACCCCAAATTAGATCTAAGAAAGAAAGAGAGATTTACACCTGCCTAACCTTCTCGAGTTGAAGCACAAATTTGGCCGCAATTAAGCTAACTAAAAGCAAACGATGGCTGGTCTACACATAACCAGCCTATCTCTCTAATATAAAGAAGTGACACTTCATTGGGGCTCTTCATAAACGAGTGTTATTCACAATCATCACAGATAGATATTGCAAAGAGTTCATACTAAAAACTTGATCTTGACTCATTATATACATAGTAGCCTAGCAACATACAAATCGAATTGTTATTCTACAGTATAGAGTGTCAATAAATACCAATAATAATTATGCAATCAATACCATCAATAAATACAAGCCACAGCGGCACTGCCGGCGGTGGATTAATCTCACCAACAAACTCCAACATGTCAACAACAACCCCGTCAACATCACCAGATAAACTCCTCCAACTACAACAAGCAGACATCCAAACCGCCGCCCGAATAACCCAATTACAATCAATAATATCCGATACTTCCCTTGGAGTAGTATCACGCACCAAAGCCAAAGTCGAATTAGCCCTCTTAACTAAGGACAATACACTCCGAAACGCACAACTAACTGAATTAGAAAACATAAATCAATTAAAACTCGGATCTAAAAACCGTTCGGCTATTGAACATTCCCAAAAGGTAGCATTGGATAATGAAGCAGCGATGCGTGAACATTTAGAAAAGTTATATAGGATTGCAATGGAACAACGTGAGGAAAGTAGGAGAAAGTTGGAAGATCAAAGAAAAAGGAGTGCAGAGGCGGAAGAGGAGTTGAAACGGTGTGAGAAGGAGGCTGAGGAGTGTATGGTACGTGTTGATATTATTTAGTGTTTTATTGTTTAGTGTGTTTATTGATTGTGGGGTTGGGTGTAAGGGCGGTGTCATCTGTGCACACCATGTGTGTTCATTTCATAATTTGATTTGGGGCGTATGTACTGTGCTCTTTAAGAATTGGCGGGGGTATTGGTATTAGGATTTGGTTTTAGGATTTGGTTTTGTGTTTTCTATTTGATTAAGTTGATTTGGCTATAATTTTTTGATGTTGTTGAGTTGCCAAGAATCGCTCTTTTCTAACCCAATTCATTATATTAATTACTCCGATTAGGCAATGGTCAAGGCAGCAATGGAAAAGTTAAACGAAGCACGGAAACGTGCAGGTAAAGAACGAAAGTTATATGAAGAAGCTAGATTAATTGAGGAAGGACATGTTGCTGAATTACAAAGATTGGAAAAGGAAACCAAGGGCCGTGTTGAAGAGGATAAGAAACAAAGTAGTAGTGGAGTGATGGATATGGATTTGGATGATGGGGATAAGAAACAGCAGTCAATGGATACTTCAGCCGATGATAATATGACTAATCCAGTAGAAGATCGATTTGACAAGGAGTTAAATGCCATGAAGGCTGACCTATCCGGACAACAACAAGAACAGAAGAAGGAGAATAAACGTACCGATAAGGAAAAGTATTGGGCAGCAAAATGTATTGAACTATCACGTAAAGTTGCCAAACTCGAGGTATCACTTAAGGATTCACAAGCCACGGCTGAGCATGCCACATCGAAAATATCATCACTCGAGGCACATGTGAATGAATCAGGTGCCAAGCATGCCTATTGGGAAGAACAATCGACTAAACTATCGAATGAATTACAAACTGTCAAAAGTCAACGTGATCATCAAGAAGAACAATTAGCTGAACTTAAAAAGAAGATTGCCATTGAAGATAATCAAATGGCAAAGCTAAATGCTGAGATTGAGGAATTAAAAAGTATGAAGGCTGTATTGGAAAAACGTCAAGTAGAAGAGACCGAGGTTGCAAATAAACAGGAGGATACCAAGTTGGATGCATTAACACATGAAATTATGCAATTAATTAGTGATAAGGAAGATGCATTATGTTCAGTTGAAAAGGTCAAGGAGGTATATGAACAAAAGGTTACAGAAAGAGAAGAGAAGATACAAGACTTGCAACGTCATGTGGAAATTTATGATACGGAATTAACCGAGGCACGAAATCTATTAGATAACAAGTTGGCACATTCCGACCATGTTGAATCATCGATTAAACAATTACAGGCCAAGAAGGCTAAAGATGAAGAAATGTTATTGAATGATCAACAGCGGGTCGTGGAGGAGTTGGAGGCTGAGGTTGAACGTCTCGGAGAAGAGATTGTTGATTTAGAGGATACAAATGATGAACAACGCAAGACGATTAAGAAGTTGAAGAAGAGTAAGAAGGAGTCATTTATTGTCCAAGACAAGTGAGTAGATAGTGTAGGTGTCTTTCCTTGTTTTTGTGTACATCATGTGTCCATTTCACTAACACTGCCGGTGATACATATGCCACTCCACTAACACAGTGAAATCCAACGTCTAAATGCCTTAATGTTGGTGGAGAAGGAAGCAGCCGAGCGTTTATCCTTTGACATTAAGCACTGGAAGACGTCTGCTACGGACCTATCCAAGTCGGTTTGCGTCGTCGAGAAAGAACGAGATGAACTCAAGGAATCCATGGATGCTATGCAAGGCAAGTTGAATAAGCAAATCATGACACTAAAGATGGACATTAAAGAGCTCAAGAGGAATGCCGTAGAGAAAGAGAGAGTTCAGTATAAAGTGGCACCTCCACAATCAAGAGATATGATGTCTAATCGTTTTGTTGATTCGATTAATGGAATCAAATCCGATTCTCCCGTGAATATGGACGAGGATGATGATCTCGACAGGGAGGTAGAGGCCAAGTTTGGTGGCGGATCCCTTTCCAAATTGTCAAGATTACCCGATTCTTCTTCTGACTCCAAGAAGTTGGCATCATTACCTGAAATGTCCTCCCGAAAGAAGATGCAGGCAGCAGGCTCATCAAGCCCCTCGAACTCATTCAGAAAGAGCGGCCGCCGTCGGGCTTCTGGGGATAGTGACGCAAGCATGGGTCAAGATTTAAGAAAGTCTTTGACGAATCTCAAGAACTCTTTCAGAAGACAGAACTCCCGCGATAAGGCACCACCAAGCAGTAAAAATGATGAATTTACACCAGCAAAGATTCAGATGAGACGACGTCGCTCTACCTTTGAAGAGGAATCCAAACCAAGTCCTGATATGCTGAGCTCTCTCAAACTATCATCATCTTCAATGCGTAAGGTTACGAGCCATAATGATTTGAAAGACTCGTTACTCAAGTCTCTAAAGGAATCCACACTCAGCCAGTTCACCGTAATGTCCGACGCTGGAGAAGAGTTTGATATATCAGCACTAGAGAAGATGTTAGGGGAATTGGTTGATGATAGGGACAGACTAGCGGCCGAAAACAAACAGCTGAAGGAAGGCAAACCCTTAACACCATCAGCATTCAAAGTGTCGTCTAAATCACCTGGAAAGTCTCAGGTTTATCAACTCTCCCACGATGGACATCTTTACATAGGCAAGGCGAAGCATGGTCTTAAGAAGCAAGTGCAGGGCCATGTCGAAGATATTTGGAACATTGTTCAGAAACAAGCTTCAGAAGAGGATGCCAAAATGGATGATGACGATGACAAGACAGTTGGTGGATCCCCAGCTACAGGAGATTTTCCTACGTCTCCCTTTGCCAAACACTTTGCAAGACACTGTCGAAATGCCAAGTCCGAGGAAGATGTAGCGAAGTGGTGCAAAGCAAACATAAAGATGCAGGTAGCTGCTAAGAAGATAGATGAGGAGGAAAAGAAAATGGAAGGTGAAGGTGCACCACCACATCCTACTCGAACAGTTTATCAATTATCCTGTTCCTGTCCGGATTGCAAGGTAAGTTGTCAATGCATGTGCCAATTGATATGCCATATATCACATGTTCCTAACACTTCTCTTGTATGGCCATTGATTACTCTCACACAGTCGGATCTGCATTACATTGGAACCACACATAGCGATCTTCATAAACAGATGCGCAAGCACTACAATCAGATCCACAACCTGGTCAAGGAAGAGTACAGCGAGGAAGGTTTCTGTAAAGATGCTAGTGAGAGTGGTGCTCATTTAGGAGAGTTCCGATCCTCCGCACTTCACTTTGCCAAGCACTGCCGAGATTCCAAATCAAGAGAAGAGGTGAAGAATTGGTGCAAGGCTAACATCAAAGTTGAAAAGTGGAGCATGGTTTGTCGCGTCTGCTTAAGCAGTGCTCATGACACAGAGGCTCCCGAAAGGAGGGATAGCGTTATGGCCTTTAAGAGTTCAGCAAAGTTCGAGGAATAGAGTTTATGTTAGCTAGAGTTGGATATAGTAGTGTATATTTGTATGTTTAGGGAACTATGCTTGATAACAGCTAAAACTTTAATACATGTAACACACACCTATTTGTTAATCTTACATATATACATATCCATGTCGTTGGGTGCTCGATCGTACCATCTCTTCTATAGCTACCTCATGCCTGCTTGCTCAGGGCTAACAAACTACTAATTGCATCGGTTGCATCGGTCTTTTCAGGCTCGTCCGACGTGGAAACTCTCCTACTTCCTTCTGGCTTCTTGTCTTCCTCCATTTTCTCGGCCTTATCCTCCTCCATCTCATCTGCCTTATTATCATCTACCTTTTTGGGAGAAGAAGCATCCTCTTCCTTGTTGAGAGGAGCAGTCTCTGCCTTGTCCTCCTCCATCTCATCTGCCTCTGTCTTCGATTCAGCCGATGCATCAGGACTGGGGGCGGCAGCCTTCTTTTGATCAAGCTCTTCTGATACTGATCGGGCAGTAGGTGAGGTTTCGGAAGGAGCCGCAGTATCTGCTTTCTCCTTTGTCTCTGGTGACGGGAGAAGATTATTGTTCTTTTGAAGTGCTTCTTTCAATGTCTTGTCTCGTAGTGCAAGGAGAGTCTCTTGGTCAAGATTACGAAGTACTTGTAATCTCTCCTCTGGCGTTGCATTAGCTAATGATTGGGTAGGAGCAGCAGTTTCAGCAGTAGACGAGTTGCCTAATGTCATACGTAATGTCTTCTCCCGCTGGGCATGTATGAGCTCAGCCTTTTGAAGTGCCGCTATACTCTTCTCATAAGCTGATATATTGCTCATGTCCAGTTGAGCAGCCGAGTTATATTCAGCAGCAGCGGTAGGTAATAAAGAACCTGGTAGTAGAGCAGCAGCGGCAGCAGCAGCAAATGGATGATGGATCGAGGGTAGAGTTCCAGTAGCAACACCACCCGGACGTAGATCATTAATAGGGGGTAATGCCCATAAATTTGGTATAGACTTGGCACCCTCGCCTTTCATTCTAGTTACACGTTCCATTAAATGAATATCATCTTGACGACCACGCATGAATAGTTCATGGTACCATGCCTCACGATCCGAGGGTACTCTTTTGATGTATTTTGTATTATAATATGCACAGCACAAAGGGTTTAGTGGAGATTGGGGCTAATGGGTATATCAAAAGAAAAGATGACATATGATGTGCACACAAAATAATCTTACCGAGCAAATCCCCACAGGTAGAGCTGACGATGGAAGCTCCGTAACTTAGTAGCCTTGAAGAATCGTGGTGATACAATACTCATAAATTGATCCTTATCATGTATTTTAAATGCCCGTCCTATATGTGGTTTAAAGTAGAGGGGGATTGATTATGAGAAGTGTTGAGATGAGGATACCACAAACATAATACCCCAACAAACTAAATCAAAACAATACAATACGTACCATGTGGTAACCAACTAATAACATGTGTCAAATTAGCCCGTTCACAATAAGACAACACTTCATGTAATTTACTCGGAAACGAATTATCACCAACTCTAACATTATTAGGTGACATCAAAGTGTATGTATTACCATGTCCTCCATGATCCCATCGTCCACCCGTATTTGGAGATGTTACTATTGCTCCTTGACTATTCACTGTTCTTGGATTAGTGGTAGTATTTGTAATGGGTGGAGTGGGATTATTATTGGGTAATAGTCTTGCCACTGCCGCATCTAACTTTAACTGACGTGATTGTTCTAGCTGTTTTAATAATTGTAATTTATATTGGTATGTATCCAACTC